>Ga0247805_1000068_pt1 | contig 90051 bp, 81 predicted proteins | sample UWRJL044104R1_FD_180930 | JGI IMG/M metagenome (GOLD analysis project Ga0247805, IMG submission 180930) | Plant litter microbial communities from Arlington Agricultural Research Station in Wisconsin, United States - UWRJ-L044-104R-1 | ecosystem: Environmental > Terrestrial > Plant litter >...
TGCTGTACAAGCTTGTGCGCGCGGCGGCCGACCTGCGACCCGGCCGCACAGAGCTGGTGATCGACCGCGACAACTTTCCGACTGACCGCTATGTGCTCGAGGGCATCGCCGCCGAGCGCGGGCTCACGATCCGCTGGATCGAGGCGGGCGACGTCACGATCGACCGACTGCCGCTGAGCGAGCAGACAGCCGTTGTTGTGCTCAGCCACGTCGCATACCGCTCGGGCTTTTTGGCAGACGTGCCGGCGCTCACGGCCGCCATCCATGACCACGGTGCGCTCGTTGTGTGGGACCTCTGCCATTCCGCGGGCGTTGTGCCGACGCGCCTCGACGACTGGGGAGTCGACCTCGCCGTCGGCTGCACCTACAAGTACCTCAACGGCGGCCCGGGCAGCCCGGCCTTTGCGTATGTGCGCAGCGACTTGCTCGGAGAGATTCGCCAGCCGATTCAGGGCTGGCTCGGAAGCGCGCGTCCGTTCGAGATGGGCCAGGGCTATGAGCCCGCGGAGGGCATCACCCGCATGCTCAGCGGAACGCCCCCGGTTATCGGCATGCTCGCGATGCGCGACATGATCGCGCTCATCGATGAGGCGGGCATCGAGGCGATTCGGGCGAAGTCGATCGCACTCACGTCGTATGCGATCGAGCTTGCCGACGAGTTGCTTGCGACGGCGACACTCGCGACGACGCGAGACGACGACCGCCGCGGCGGCCACATCACGCTCGACCACCCGTCGTTCGAGGCGATGATGCCTCTCTTGTGGCAGCGAGGTGTGATCCCCGACTTCCGGCGTCCGACCGGCATCCGCCTCGGCCTCTCGCCGCTCTCGACGAGCTTCGCCGAGGTCGAGCTCGGCGTGCGAACGATTGCCGAGCTACTCGCGGTCGAATAGCAGGGGAGCAAGGCGGCGCGCGAGCGTCACCGCGTCGTCTGCCCGGGCAACGGACCCACTGTTGTACAACTGCGCGAGACCGTGCACGAGTGCGTGCGCGGCAAGCGCTTCATCAGGCGAATTGGATGTCACGGTGCCCAGCCCGCGGCGAAAAACCTCATCGGCTGCCGCGCGTGCCGCCGCGAGATCCGGATCATCGGCGCGCAGGGCATCGGTTGCGAACATCACCGTGAACCGCCCGCGCTCATCGACGGTTGCGAACCGAACGTAGGCAACGGCGGACTCGAGAAAGTCGTCGACATCGAGCGCTGCGGCAAGGCGCGCGAAGCCCTGCGTGGCGAGTGCCGTGAGCAACCCCTGCCGGTCGCCGAAGTGGTGAGCCGGCGCCGCGTGCGAAACCTCGAGTCGCCGCGCGAGTTCGCGCAGGGTGAGTGCGCCGATGCCGTCGGTCTCGACGATGCGCGCGGCCTCGTCGAGAGCCTCTTCGCGCAGGGTTCCGCGGTGGTAGGGCCTCATGCCGCAATCCTATCTAGCCATTGACAAGATAGCGAGTGCGTGTCAATCTATCCACTGACTAGATAGGAGATCGACATGGCACCGCTTATCGTGCTCGTGTGCGTAACGGCACTCGCCAGACTTCTCGGCCTCGTCGTGCAGCCCCTCAATGATTGGCCGGTCGCGACAGCAATCGGCCTCGCCGCGATGTTCGTGATGACGTCGATCACCCACTTCGTGCAACCGCGCCGCCGCGGGCTCATTGCGATTGTGCCGCCCGTCTTCGCGCGGCCCGACATTCTCGTGAGCATCACGGGCGCACTCGAGTTCTTCGGAGCAGTCGGCCTTCTCGTTCCGGTCACGCGCGTCGCGGCCGCTGGGTGCCTCGGCCTGCTGCTGCTCGTGCTGTTCCCCGCCAACGTCTACGCGGCGGGCGCGCAGCGGCACCCCGATTCGCCGCACACTCCGCTCGTTGCGCGCACGGTCTACCAACTCGTTTTTCTCGCGGCGTGCATTGTGGTCGTCGTTGGGGTGTGACAGAGGTTTCCATCGCCGGCTGCAATCTGTACGTTGTTCACATCTGTGGTGAGAAAAGGGAACGGCGCGATGCGAAAACTGGTCTACGGCATGAACGTGACGGCGGATGGCTACGTTTCTGCACCGGGTGACGACATCGGGTGGGGAGTGCCGAGCGATGAGCTGTTTCAGTTCTGGCTCGACGAAGAGCTGGCGATCGGTCTCTTTCTCTACGGCCGCAGGCTCTGGGAGGGCATGAACGCCCACTGGCCAACCGCCGACCAACTTGCCGATGCGACCGCCGCGCAGGTCGAGTTCTCGCGTAACTGGCGCGATACGCCGAAGGTGCTCTTCTCGTCGACCGTAGAGAAGGCCGACTGGAACACCCGCGTCTTCGGCGGTGACGCCGTGGCGGAGATCGCGAGGCTCAAGGCCGACGACGGCGAGCCGATGCGAGTCGGTGGCTCAACGCTCGCGGCGGCGGCCATGCGGGCCGGGTTGATCGACGAGTTCACGATCGTCACGCATCCGGTGCTCGTTGGCGGCGGCAAGAGATTCTTCACCGACCTGGATACCGGGGTAGACCTCGACCTCGTGGAGACGCGCACGTTTGCGGGCGGCGTTGTTATGACGCGGTACGAGACGAAGCGCTAGCCCAGCACTCCCGACAGCACGAGGTCGACGCGGCGCTCGAGCTCGACCTCGGTGTCGCCGAAGCGCTCGGCAGCCCAGGCCAGGGCCGTGATGAGCGCAAAGACCTCGTGGGGCGTGAGGTCGAGCCGCGCCATCCCGCCATCTTGTGCTTTGAGCAGCAGCATCTGCGTGCGCAACTGCAGGGGCGCACACGCGATGCGCAGGGGCGAGTCGGCGGGGGACTGCGCAACGGCGTCGGCGAGTCCACGCCAGAGGCCGAGGTTTGCCGTGAGTTCAACGAACCACTCGCGCAGAGCGACGGCGGGGTCGGGGTGCCCGCCAAGTTCTCGCGCAATGGCGTCGAGCTCGGCGAAGCGAAAGCGCAGCGTCTCGACGATGAGCGAGTCGCGGGTGGGGAAGTGCCGGTAGAGCGTCGCGTTTCCGACGCCTGCCTGAGCTGCGATGTCGTCGAGCGACGCCCCGGTGCCGTGCAGCTCAAAGGCTTCGCGTGCTGCTTCGACGACGGCGTCGTAGTTGCGCTGGGCGTCGGCGCGGAGAGCTCGAGACACGGTTCTGCTTTCAAAGTGGGGATAGTCCCCGTATAGTGGATCGAAGTGGGGACGTTCCCCACTTTAGCGTGAGGAGACCCCATGTTGGCAGTAACCGAAGAAACATTCGTCGAGGCAGTTCTTGATGCCGACGGCCCCGTGCTCGTCGAATTCTGGGCCGAGTGGTGCGGACCCTGCCGCGCGGTGAGCCCGATACTCGAGCAGATTGCCGCCGAAAACCCCGACACGATCACGATCGTCAAGGTCAACGCCGACGACAATCCGCAGATCGCGATGGACTACCGCGTGACATCCATCCCCGCGATGAAGCTCTTCAACAAGGGCGAGCTCATCAAGACGATCATTGGCGCGAAGCCCAAGCCCGCTATCGAACACGAGCTCGCTGGAGTACTTGCTGGTTAGAGCTTCTGCGGGTAAATCGTCTCGCCCCGTTCGAGTTGCGCGATGAACTTCACAATGTTGCGCTCACGTGTTTCGGCACGCTTCACGTGGTGCAAACGGCCAAGAATCGCGTACCGGTTCTGGCTCGTCAGCTTCGGAAAGAACGCAGCGGCAGCTGGGCTCGCGGCGAGGGCTGCCGCAAAATCGTCAGGCACTGTGATCGCCGCGGAGCCGGGGTAGGCGGCATCCCACCGGCCATCGGCCTTGGCGCGATCGATCTCGGCCTGGCCCGCGGGCTGCATACGCCCCGCTTCGATGAGCGCGGCGACCTTGCCCTGGTTGATGATCGACCACGGGCTGCGCTTGACGCGCGGCGTGTAGTTCTGCAGAAAGAAGTCGTCGTCGAGCGCGTTGCGCCGCCCGTCGATCCAGCCGTACATCAGCGCGACGTCGAGCGCCTCGACATAGCTGACGCTCGCGAACGCACTGCCCTTCTTGACATGCTTCAAAATCACGCCGGTGGATGTCGCGTGGTTGCTGTCTAGCCACGCCTCCCACTCGGCGGCGGTCTCGAAGTGCAGCGTCTCGCGGTCGGCCATGCCCTTACTGTACGACCGACCTACGACGCCCTTCCTTTAGGAAGCGCTGATGCGAATGATCACCCGGTGCGCGTTACCTTTCGACGCGAGCCGCTCGATGAATGAGACCAGGTAGTACTCGAACTTGTACTTACGTTTGATGCGGTCGAGCGCCGCGGGCGTCTCTTCTTCTTCAACCGCTGCGGCCTCAACAACGGGAGCACCATCGGCGACCTTGCCCATGCGGTTGCAGGGTCGCATCTCGACGAGCGGGTTGTTGCGCAGGCGCTTGAGCTTGCCGGCGCCCACCGGGGTCGTCACGACGAGGTCGTCGCCATCCTGCGCGATCCAGACGGGGGTCGAGACCCCGACGCCGGTCTTGCGAAACGTGGTGAGCGAGACAAAGCGCGCTTTGTTGAGTTCGGCAAGATCCATGTCGCCAGACTAGGGCCGAAAGTACCCGCGCAAGAACTCATCGAACGCGGCGGCCATGTCGAAACTGTCGTCGAGCAGCCACTGCTGTTGCAGGCCGTCCATCACGGCCGGGATGAGCCGGGCCGCGACCTCGACATTAATGCTCGAGTCGATGCGACCGTGAGCGAGGGCGTCGCGAATTGTCTCCTCGGCGAGAACGCGCCCCGCTGCGTACCGATCAACAAAATACGAGTGCGCGGGGTGCTCTGGATCGGTGGCCTCTGCAGAGATGACCGTGTACAGCGAGGTGAGCCCACGGGTCGACTGGTTGTAGGAGACGACCTTGCGGGTCTGCTCGAGCAGGGTCGTTTCGGAGACATCGCCAGCCGCCTCGCGAACGCGCTCATCGCGCTGCCGCAGCACCTCGGTGAATAATTCCTCTTTCGAGGCGAAGTGGTGCATAACCCCGGCCGTCGTGAGGCCGACGCGTTTGGCAACCTCACGCAGGGATCCGGAGTGATAGCCGCCGCGCGCGAAGACCGCCAGTGCGGCATCCACGATCTCCTGGCGTTTTGCTTTTCCCTTGGCGTAGCTTCCGCGCTGGCTGGGCGTTGACTGAACTGTCATTCTCAAAACCTACCGCACTAAAGGTTTTCTGCGATAGGGTGACACTCGTTCGGGGGACAAAGACCAATGGAGGTCAGAAATGAACCGATGGATGGCAGGCGCGGCGCTCACAGCCGCTGCCGCACTAGTGCTTACGGGATGTGGGCGCACCGACGGGCCCGCTGGCTCGAACGAGAGCAAGGGCGCGATCGACAACGAACCCGCGACCGGCGAGATCACGATCTGGGCAATGGGCAATGAGGGCGAAGTGCTCGATCAGCTCGCCGCGAAGTTCGAAGACGAGAACCCGGATGTCACGGTCAATGTGACGGCCGTGCCGTGGGAGTCCGCGCACGATCGCATCGCGACATCCATCGCCGGTGGGGAGACTCCGGATATCTCGATGCTCGGCACAACCTGGGTCGGCGAGTTCGCCGCGACCGGGGCACTCGAACCGACGCCGGAGGGGCTTGTCGAGCCGAGTGACTTCTTCGAGGGTTCGTGGGGAACCGCCGTCGTTGACGATGTCGCCTACGGGGTGCCGTGGTACGTCGACACGCGTGTGCTCTACTACCGCACCGACATGGCCGAGGCCGCAGGGGTAGAGCCGCCCACAACGTGGGAAGAGTCAAAGACCTTCTCGGCAGCGCTGCAGAAGCAGGGTGCCAAGTCGGGCGTCTCGCTTCCGCCGGGTGGCTTCGACTCGTGGCAGTACATCTCGCCGAACGCCTGGCAAGACGGCGGTGACATTCTGAGCGAAGACGGTTCGGAGTTCACCTTCGACACCGAGGCGTGGAAGGCAGCTTTCGAGTACTACAACAGCTACTTCGAAGAGGGCATCGCTGAGCCGACGCGATTTGAAACCGGCGAGATCGAGCAGGAGTTCATCGACGGCACGGTCGGTTCGTTCTACAGCGGACCTTTCCACGTCGGCCTTCTGCGCGAACAGGGCGGCGAAGACTTCGCTGACAAGTTCGCCGTAGCGATGGTTCCCGGCGAATCGAGCCGTACGTCGTTCACCGGTGGTGGCAACCTCGCCGTCTTCAACGACAGCGAGAACCGCGACGCCTCATGGAAGTTCGTGCGCTGGCTCAGCGAGCCAGAGACGCAGATCGAGTGGTACGGAATCTCCACCGACCTGCCCTCGACAACCGCTGCGTTCGAAGACCCGCAGTTCGCTGACGACCCCTACCTAAGCGTCTTCGCCGAGCAGCTCGCCGACTCAAAGGCGCCGCCGGCGATTCCGACCTGGGCACAGGTCTCGGCCGTCATCGACCAGGAGCTCGAGAAGGTCACGCGCGGCGACACAACTGTCGATGAGGCCATCGCGACGATTCAGGAACAGGCGACGTCGATCGGCACGGGTAACTAACGTGACGACCGCCGCCCTCACAAAAAAGGGCAATAGAGCGGGAAGGCAAACCCTCATCGCATGGGGGTTTGCCGCCCCGTTTATGATCCTGTTTCTCGTCTTTATGGCGGGGCCGATCCTGGCCTCGCTCGCGATGAGCTTCACCGACCTGACGACGCGCGACCTTCGCTCGCCGTTCAACGTCAACATCATCGGCTTCGAGAACTACATTCGGCTGTTCCAGGACGAACGTTTTGTGCACTCGCTGGTCAACACGGGAATCTTTGTGATCGTAGGCGTACCTCTCACGATCGCGGTTGCGATGCTCGTAGCGCTCGCGCTCAATACCGGCATCACGAAGTTTCGTACGGTGTTTCGCGTGGGGTATTACGCGCCGGTCGTGACATCCATCGTCGCTATTGCGATTGTCTGGCGCTTTATTCTTCAGAACGACGGGCTTCTCAACGGCGTGCTCAGCTGGGTCGGTATCACCGGCCCGAACTGGCTCGAAGACACCTTCTGGGCGCTGCCGTCGCTCATTCTGATGGCGGTGTGGCGCAATATCGGCACGCTGATGGTCATCTTTTTGGCCGGGTTGCAGGGTGTTCCGAAAGAGCACCACGAAGCAGCAATGGTGGATGGCGCGAACGCCGTGCAGCGCTTCTTCAATGTGACGCTTCCGGCCCTTCGGCCCACCCTGCTGTTCGCAGCGGTCATCACGAGCATCGGCTTTCTCCAGTTCTTCGAGGAGCCGTTTGTGATGACCCGCGGTGGCCCGCTCGACGCGACCCTGTCGAGTGCGATGTACACGTTCAACCAGTTCGGGTTCGGCAACTACTCGTACGCCTCGGCCGCGAGCTACGTGCTGTTCCTGGCGATCGTTGTGCTGTCGCTCGTGCAATTCCGACTGCTGAAGAGGGAGGACTGAGATGACCACGGATGTCGCAACACCGGTGCTCACAAAGGCCCGTCGCAGCGCGCTCACCCCGCGCCCGAAGATCTGGCTCTACGTAGTGCTTGCCGTCGGGTTCATCGCGATGATCTTTCCGTTCATCTGGATGATTCTCGGGTCGTTCAAGACGAACGCCGAGATCAGGTCGAACCCGCTCGGGCTGCTGCCCGCTGCGCCGACACTCGACAACTACACGCAGTTGTTCGGCCGCCTCGATTTCGCGACGTACTTCACAAACAGTGTTGTTGTCGCGGTGTTTGTGACCCTCGGCAACATCATCTTCTCGTCGATGGTCGGCTACGCGCTCGCGAAGCTGGAGTTTCGCGGCAAGAAGGTGCTGTTCGTTTTGGTGCTCGGAACCCTGATGGTTCCGGGAGTCGTCACGTTTGTGCCGCTGTTCGTGCTCACGTCGAATCTTGGTCTCGTGAACTCGTACCCGGGGCTCATCCTGCCGTTCCTGATCACGCCGCTGGGTGTCTTTCTGATGCGGCAGTTCATCTCCGGGCTGCCCGACGACATCATCGAGGCCGCGCGCATCGACGGGGCATCGGAGTGGCGCATCTTCCTTCGCGTGATCATGCCTCTGTGTGGCCCCGCGGTCGCGACGCTCACGATTTTGACCTTCCTCGGCAGCTGGAACAACTTTCTCTGGCCACTCGTCGTCGCGACGAGCGAGGAGAAATACACGCTGCCAGTTGCGCTCGCGCTCTATTCGGTGGGGCAGAACGCGGCGCAGTATGGATTGATGATGGCGGGCGCGGTGGTCGTGGTGATTCCCGTGCTGCTCGTTTTCATCGTGCTGCAGCGCTACTTCGTGCAGGGCATAGCCCTCACGGGGATCAAGTAAAAAAACATATCGCTGGTTGAGTAGCGCGCTTAACGCGCGTATCGAAACCTCGTGAGGGATTCGATACGGCCCTGGCGGGCCTACTCAACCAGCGACAAGGATCGGAGCATCACATGTCTTTTCCGCAGGGCTTTCTCTGGGGCGCATCAACCGCCGCACACCAGGTCGAGGGCAACAACGTAAACAGCGACTGGTGGGCGCGTGAGCACGGCAACCTTGAGGGCGCGCCGCCTGTCGAGCAGCCGAGCGGCGACGCCGCCGACAGCTTTCATCGCTACCCAGAAGACATGCGCCTGCTGCGCGACGCGGGTCTCGACACCTACCGCTTCAGCATCGAGTGGGCCCGCATCGAGCCAGAGCCCAAGTTCTTCTCGCTCGCGATGATCGACCACTACCGACGCATGATCGACACGGCCCGCGACCTCGGACTCACCCCGATGGTCACGCTGCACCACTTCACCAACCCGATCTGGTTCGCCCGGGATGTCACCTGGAACGACCCGCGCTCGGTCGATCACTTCGCGCGCTTCGTGCAGCGTGTGCTGCCGCTGCTCGAAGACGTCGAGCTCGTCTGCACCATCAACGAGCCCAACATGCTCGCGACGATCATGGCGCCGGCGAACGAGGGCTGGTCGGGCATCGGCATCCCACCCGGCGACGCGCAGATCACCGAGCACCTCATCTCGGCGCACCAGTTCGCAACGGCCCTCGTGCGCAGCGTCGGCAAGAAGGCAGGCTGGTCGATCGCGACGCAGGCATACATTGCGGAGCCGGGCTTCGAGGCCGAGGCCGATGCGCACGCGTCATCCAGAGAAGATGTCTTCTTGGATGCCTCGTCAGGCGACGATTGGGTCGGCATTCAGGCCTACACGCGAACTCGTATCGGCGAGGGCGGGCCGATGCCCATCCCAGACGGCGCAGAGACGACACTCACCGGGTGGGAGTTCTATCCGGGTGCGCTTGAGTACGGCATCCGTCGCTCGTGGGAGCGCAATGGTGTGCCGATCTACGTGACCGAGAACGGTGTAGCAACGGCCGACGACTCGCGGCGCATTGCCTACACGCAGGGTGCGCTCGAGGGAGTCTCGGCCGCTATCTCGGATGGAGTGGACGTGCGCGGGTACCTGCACTGGAGCGCACTCGACAACTACGAGTGGGGCAGCTATGCGCCCACCTTTGGGCTCATCGGCTGGGATCGCACAACCTTCGCGCGCTACCCAAAGCCGTCGCTGGCCTGGCTGGGGCAGGTGGCGAAGCGTAATTCGCTGGTTGAGTAGGCCGCCCGCGGCGACCTCGCTGGTTGAGTAGGCCGCCCGCGGCCGTATCGAAACCTTCTGCTCAAGGGTTTCGATACGCTCGCTGGCGCTCGCTACTCAACCAACGAGAACGACGGCCTACTGCCGCAACAGCGTCAACAACAGGAACGCAACAGCAATCACGATCGGCAGCAGCCCGATTCCCGAGAGCGAGATGGTGGCGATCGCGAGCCCCTTCGAGGCTCCCGGTCGACGAACCGCGACGATGCCCAAAACCAGGGCGGCGATCGCGGCCGGAATCCACAGTATCGACGTATAGATCGGCAGACTCGCGGGGGTCAGCCCGGCCGTGATTCCCGACCCGCCGCCGAACGACAGGGCGACTCCCGCCAGAAACGCCAGCACAGGAATACCGATGCTCACGACCCACAGGATGAACGCCGTCTTGCCGAGGTCGCGCGGGGCTTTCTGAACATCAGTCATGGGCACAGCCTAGGTGCGCAAGCGTCGGCGCCCGAGAAGCAGGGCCGCTGCGAGGGCGAGCAGCGCGGTGGCGAGAGTGAGCGGCCACGCGACATCCAACCCCGTCTCTTCGAGTTCGACGACGGGTGCAGCTGCGAACGCGAGAGTCTGGGATCCGATCGATTCGCTGGCGACAGTTGCGTCGAGCGTGAAGCTGCCGACGGTGGTGCTGGTCGCGGTGATCGAGCAGGATCCGCTCGAGTCGGTCGTGCATGTCGTCGCTGAGGTGCGGAGGGCGGGGTCGCCCGTGAAGCTCAGGACTGCGGCCTCGAGCGGGTCGCCGAACTCGTCGATAACGATTGCCGTGACGCGGTGTCTGGCCGATCCGTCGGCGGCTACGGCTGCCGTGGTAGCAATTGCGGTGGACGATGCGGAGGCATCAGCGGCCACCGCCCGCATCGTGTAGCCCATGTCGAGTGCGGCAAAGCTCGCGGCGTGAACCGGGTAGTAGAGAACTGTGAGGCCGACCGGGTCGCCAAGGGCGCGGCCGCCCGTGTTTGCGTAGCCGGTAAAGACCAGCGACGGGGCCGCTCCGCGGAAGCGCGCGGTGGTCAGCTCATTACCGTCGAAAGCGTTGTCACCGAGGTGGAGGAGCCCGCTGGGAAAAACGATCGAGGTGAGGTCGTTGTTGCCGAAGGCGTCAGCGCCGATATACAAAATCGAGTCGGGGATGTCGAGCTCGGTCAGCTCGTTGTCGTTGAATGCTCGCACTTGCACGTACTCGGGCGAGCCCTGAAGCGTCAGCGTCGCAATGTTGTTGTTCTCGAAAGCGCCGACGTCGAGCGCCACTGCGTCTGGCACAACAAGGCTCGTGATCTGATTGGCGGCAAAGGCGGTCTCGCCGATGTATTCGACTCCGGCTGGGATGACGAGCTCAGTGAGCACGTTTCCGTAGAAGGCTCCGTCGCCGATGGCTTCGAGCGACGACGGCAGCACAACCGACGTGAGGTTTTCGAACAGGAATGCCCGGATCTCGATGCGGGTGACCGGCACGGTGTTGCCCGCGAGTGTGATGGTTGCCGGGATGACGACGTCGGTTGAGGTGCCCGAGTACGAGTTCACGATTGCGCTGACGCCATCGGCGTTGAGCGAGTAGTCAATGTCGCCCACGGTCTCGGCGGAGGCCGGCGATGCAACGGCGACCGAGGCCGCGATGAGAGCCGTCACGGCGAGGGCGCCGATGATTCGTGAGCGCATTGTTTGCCTTTGGTCGGATCATTGGCGCGGGCGTGTGGCCGAATCTAACATCTGTCGAGTAGCCAGAACCGAGATGCCCTCAAGTGGGGGTGCGCGTAGCCTTGGCTCGTGACCGTTCTGACGCAGGACCTCCTCGACCGCATCCGCTCACGCGCCGCTGGCTACGACGCATCCAACTCGTTCTTCGATTCCGACTTGGAGGAGTTGCGCGCCGCCGGGTATCTCGCCCCACGCTCGCTGCTCGAGACCGCGCGCGACCAACGACTGCTCGCCGCCTATGCGCCGGCGACCGCGCTCGGCATCAACATGCACCTCGTCTGGACGGGCGTCGCGCGAGTGCTCTCTTCGCGAGGCGACTCTTCGCTCGACTGGGTGCTCGCTGACGCTGCTGCCGGCGAGCTCTTCGCCTTCGGCAACTCTGAGGCGGGCAACGACCTCGTGCTCTGGGACTCCCTCACAACCGCGACGCCGGTCGAGGGTGGCTGGGCCTTCACCGGCACCAAGATCTTCACCTCGCTCGCCCCGGCCTGGACCCGCCTCGGCGTCTTCGGTCGCTTCGAAGACCAGCTCATCCACGGCTTCGTCGATCGCACCTCGCCGGGCGTCACGACCCTCGACGATTGGGACACCCTCGGCATGCGCGCAACGCAAAGCCGAACAACGGTGTTGGATGGCGCGTTTGTCTCCTCCGACCGCGTCTCTCGGGTGCTGCCGGTCGGGCCCAGTGCCGACCCGTTCGTGTTCGGCATCTTCTCGAACTTTCTGCTGCTCATCGGTTCGGTGTACGCGGGGATTGCCGATCGGGCGCTGGAGCTCGCTGTCGCTTCTTCTCAGTCGCGGAAATCGCTCAAGTCGGGAGCTGCGTATTCTCAAGACCCGGATATCCGCTGGCGCATCGCGGATGCCGCGCTCGCCGTGGATGCGCTGGCGCCCCAGCTCGAAAGGCTGGCGATGGATGTCGATACTCACGTCGATCACGGGTCATCGTGGTTCCGCTATCTCACCGGAGCTAAGCACCGCTCAACCGAGGCCGCGCGCTACGTGGTTGACCAGGCGCTTCGGGTAGCGGGAGGCTCGGGCTATCGCTCCTCGTCGGAGCTCGCCCGTCTGCAGCGCGACGTGCTCGCGGGTATCTACCACCCGAGCGATACGGAGTCGATCCACGCGACGATGGCCGCAAACCTCCTGGGCCCCCTCGCCGACCGGTGATCGAGCTCGTCGAGATCTCGCTGGTTGAGTAGGCGCGCCAGCGCCGTATCGAAACCCGGTGGTCGAGCTTGTCGAGATCAGGTCGAGCTTGTCGAGAGCTCGCTAGTTGAGTAGGCGCGCCAGCGCCATATCGAAACCGCTGGACGGAAGTGCAAAGCTTGGCGAGTGCCAGAATCCGCGAAGCCCCGCCGACCCGACGTTGACGTCGTCGAGCTCATCGGCGGCATCGAGAAACGCCACCTCGAGGTAGTCGACTATGACGATCGGTGGCCCGTCGTCTTCGCCGAGCATCATGAACGTCTGGTCGAGGCACTCGAAGGCGAGTCCGTCGATATCGAGCACATCGGATCGACGTCGGTACCGGGGCTCGCGGCAAAGCCGATCATCGACATAGTTGTCGTGGTCGATGACATCACCGCGGAAGAGGATTACCTGCCGCAATTGTTGGCGACCGGGTACGTGTTGCGCGTTCGCGAACCTGGGCACCGGTTGGTACGGACGCCGGAGCTTGACGTGCATGTTCACATCTATCAAAAGGGCGACCCGGCAGTGACGAACTACCTGCTGCTGCGCGATCGGCTGCGTGCTGACGCTGGCGATCGTGAATTGTACGCGCGCACGAAGCGGGAGCTGATCGCTCAGGGGCTTGATGATATGAACGCTTACTCGGATGCGAAGTCAGAGGTTATTGCGGGGATACTCGCGCGGGCGAGGGCAAGCAAGAGCTGAAGCCGTGACCGACGGATTATGAGTCCGCTGCTCTGGGGTTTCGATACGGCCGCGGGCGGCCTACTCAACCAACGAGGTCTCGGCTTCGCTCGACCTGGTCTCGACGAGCTCGACCACCGGGTTTCGATACGGCCGCGGGCGGCCTACTCAACCAACAAGAGTGAGCCGCCTACTCAACCAGCGAGAGTTGCGATGCTCCTAAGCGCAGGCGGTGGTCTGACGGCAGCGTGTCGGTCGCGTGGTGCGTGACCATGATCACGAGGCGGTCTGCCAGGGCGGCGCGCAAGTCGTCCATTAGGAGAGCGGCGGCCGCGGCATCCAAGTGCGCCGTGGGCTCGTCTAGGAGCACGACGTCGGCGCGCGCGAGCAGCGTGCGCGCGACTGCTACGCGCTGGCGCTGACCGCCCGAGAGCGATGCGCCCTCGGAACCGATGCGGGTGTCGAGTCCGAGCGGCAACGAGGAGAGCAGGTCGCCGAGCCCGACCGAGCGGAGCGCAGCAATGAGTGAGGCGTCAGTCGGCTTGTCGTCGTGTGCACGGGCCAGCAACAGGTTGGCGCGCAGCGTTGAGTCGAAGAGGTGGCCTTCCTGCGGGCACCACGCGATGCGCGCCCGGGCAGCGGACAAGTCGAGCTGCGACGACGGGACGCCGTTGATGAGCAACGATCCGGATGCCGGCGCGAGGTAGCCGAGCAGCGTCGCGAGCAAGGTGGACTTGCCCGATCCCGACGGACCTTCGACGACGAGCCAGTCGCCGCGCGAGACCGAAGCGTTCAGGCCGTGGAAGGCGGGCTCGGCCCCGGGCCAGCCAGCGGCGAGGCCGTCAAGCGCGATGGTGTCGATCCGAGAAACGGGAAGAGTGCCAGACGAGACCGGCGACGGCAAGACAGTGATCGTGCCCACCCGACGCAACGCCGCCCGCAGCGCCGGAAGCTGCTGCACAGCGTCGACGAGGGCCAGCATCGGCTCGGCCATCGCGATCGGAAGCAGCACGAGCACCGCGACGATACCGGGCTCGATCGGGGCGCCGGCGGTGACCGCGAGCATAAAGCCGGTCGCGGCGCAGCAGGCGAGCAGGGTGAGGGCGCCGCCGAGTCCGAGGGCGTTCGAGGTGCGGCGAGCGTGGGATCCGGCCGCGGCATCGAGCGCAGCCAGATCGGCGTGCGCGGCCCGGGCCACTCCGTTCGCGCGGAGTTCTCCAGCGGCAGCAATCACGGCCGCGAACCGACGCAGAACCGTTGACCGCACGAGCGCCTGCCCGCGCGCGGCCGAGCGGTCGGCAAGCAGAGCCACGACCGGCGCCACGACGAGACAGACAGCGAGGCACCACGCGAGCACCGTCAGTGCGGGGGAGTAGAGCACCGCAACCGCGATTGTCACGCCAACGGCCGAGAGCACTCCGACGACGATCGGCAGCAGCACTCGCGGCACGAGGTCACGCACCCGATCGGCCGACGCCACGAGGAAGTCGAGCGCCACCCCTCCACGCGCCAGACCGCGCGACGCGACACCGCGAGCGGCGAGGCCCGTCCAGAGGCGCATGCGGAGTTCGGTCAGTGATCCGAGTACGGCGTCGTGCGTGAGCAGCCGCTCGCAATAGCGCAGCACCGAACGCCCGAGTCCGAAGAACCGCACCCCGACAATCGCCACGAGCAGGTACATGATGGGCGGCTGCTCGCTGGCACGAACAATAAGCCAGCCGGATGTCGCGGTCAGCGCGATTGCGAAGAGAGCCGATGCGGTGCCGAGGAGAACGGCCGCAGCGAAGCGCCAGGCCGTGGGGTGGAGGTAGGTGAGGAGTTCGGCAAGCGCTGAGGTCTCGACTTCGCTCGACCTGGTCTCGACAGGCTCGACCACCGGGGGAATGGGGGTCTCGACGGGCTCGACCACCGAGTCGGAGGCGCGCAACTGCGTCGCACCGAGGAGGACACGGTGGTCGGCGAGGGCCGCTACCGACGCCTCGTGCGAGGCGATGACCATCGTCACGCGACCCTGCAGGGAGCGCAGCGCGGCCTCGACCAGCGACGCCGAGTGCGCGTCGAGGTGCGCGGTCGGTTCGTCGAGCAGCAGCAGCGTGGCTCCCTCTGAAACACGAAGCAGCCCACGCGCAACCGCGAGACGCCGCAGTTCGCCGGGGCTCAGCTGCCCGGGGTCAACGTCGGCCACGTGATCAAGCGAGAGCGCAGACAGCACGCCCGCGACATCCACGCCGTAGAGAGCGAGTTCGGCCGAGACTGTCGCGCCCACCGTGTGTGGGTGCTGCGGAACCCAGGCAACGAGCGACGGGTCAATACCCGTGACGCGGCCGGTGACCGAGGCCGTGATGTCGCCCGCGAGCACGCGCAGAATCGTGGACTTGCCCGAACCGGAGGGACCTTCGAGCGCGGTTGTGGCGCCCGAGCGCACCTCGAAGCTGACGTCAGAAACGGCGTCTGCGGTGCGGCCGTCGTAGCGCACGGTCAGCCCATCGATGCGCAAAGAAGAGGCCCGCAGCGACGAACCGGGCCGCACGATCGAGGCGACCCGCGGCGCATCGATGATCGCGCGAGCACGGCGCTGCGCAGCAAGGCCGTCTTGTGAGGAGTGGAAGGCCGCACCCAGATCACGGAACGGCGCGAAGCACTCGGGCGCGAGAACGAGCGCGACCATTCCGAGCACGAGAGTCATGTCGCCGTGAACGAGGCGCACTCCGACGAAGACCGCGACGATCGCAACCGAGATTGTCGCGATGAGCTCAAGCACGAGCGACGACAAAAACGCGCTGCGCAGGGTGTGCATCGTTGTGACGCGGTGCTCGTGCGAGACGCGGCGCAGGGCGGCAGACTGCTCGTCGACGCGACCGAGTCCGACGAGAACGGGGAGTCCGCGCGCCAACTCAACGAGGTGGTCACTCAAACGCGAAAGCGTGGTGGATGCCGCGTCCGCACGTTCTTGCGTGTGCATTCCGACGAGCGCCATAAAGAGTGGAACGAGCGGCACCGTCAGCACAACGATGAGTGCGCTGACCCAGTCGGCGCTGAGAATGCGCAGCCCGACGAGCAGTGGGACGACTGCCGCACCGACGACAGCGGGCAGAACGTTGCGGTAATAGTTGTCGAGCTCATCGAGGCCGACACTTCCGATGGAGGTGATCGAGCCGACCTTGCCGGGCGTTCCGTCGAGCACGCGGTCTACAAGTGACAGACGCAGGGCGCTCTTCGCACCGAGCGCCGCGCGGGTCGCGAACACCTGGGTCGCCCATGAGGCTGCAGCACGCAGCACGCCGGCGGCACACGCGAGTATCACCGAGGTGCGCGGGTCGTCGCCGTTGATGATCGCGACGACGCCGGTCGCCACACTCTCGGCAAGCAGCACGAGGCCGGCTGCCTTGAGTGCGGCGAACAGCCCGAGCACAAAGAGCGTCAAGGGCGCGGCGTCAATCTTCTTCATGAGTTGTGCGTCACCACTGCAGCGCGCACAACGTGCGGGTCGGGGATGTGGTGCTCGCTGATGCGCTTGCGGAATACCCAGTAGGTCCAGCCCTGGTAGAGAAAGACGAGGGGAAGGCCGAAGGCCGCGACGACCGTCATCACGCCGAGTGTGTAATCGCCGCTCGACGCGTTTTCGATCGTGAGTGTCCATGCCGGGTCGAGCGTCGATGGCAGCACGTTCGGGTACGACGAGGCAAAGATCGACGCGGCACCGAAGACGAGGAAGGCCGCCATGCCGATGAAGGCGCGACCCTCTCGACCGCGACGGGCGCTGAGCCAGGCCCAGATCACGGCGACGACGGCGACACCGATGAGCGCCCAGGTGTAGACCTTGCCGTTCATAAACTGAACAACGAGCACCCAGCCGACGATCGGCAGCAGGGCCACCGGCGTCCAGCGCACAACGAAGTTGCGGGCGAGCTCGCGCACCGAGCCCTCGGTCTTGAGTCCGAGGAAGACCGCCGCGTGTACGAGGCAGAACCCGACGACGGCGAGGCCGCCGAGAATCGCGTAGCCGTTGAGCCAGGCGACCGGGCCGCCGACGCGGTCGCCGTTCTCGTTGATCGGTAGGCCGGTAGTGGTGAGAGCGAGCATCGCACCGACGCCGAAGGCCGAGATGAAGGAGCCGAGGCCGAGGGCAAGATCCCAGCGGCGCCTCCACTGCTTGGTGTGGCCCTTGCCGCGGTACTCGATCGCGACGGCCCTGAAGATGAGGCCGAGCAGCACGAGCGTCAGGGGAATGTACAGCGTCGAGAACAGCGAGGCGTACCAGTACGGGAACGCCGCAAAAGTTGCCGCGCCCGCCGTGATGAGCCAGACCTCGTTGCCGTCCCAGACCGGGCCGATCGAGTTGAGCATGACGCGTCGCTGCACGTCATTCTTCGACGAGACGAGCATGTGCATGCCGACGCCGAGGTCGAAGCCCTCGAGCAGCAGGTAGCCGATCCAGAGCGCCGCGATGGCGATGAACCAGATGGTGGGGAGTACATCCATGAGTCAGTCTCCTTCGGGGTCAGTAGGCGAACGCGAGAACGTCGTCGCGCTTGTCGGGATCGTTGGGCTTGTCGGGGTCGTCGTCGCTGTGGTGCGGGTCGAGCTCTGGCATCGCAGAAGCGACACCGCCGCGCACGTACTTCACGAGCAGTCGCAGCTCGACAACCATCAGTGCGCCGTAGACGAGACCGAGAGAGATGAGCGAGAAGAGCATTTCGCCAGCCGTGACTCCGGGCGAGACTGCCGCTGCCGTGAACATAAACACCCCGTCGACACCGCTCGGGTTCGGGTTGGGCGCAACAACGAAGGGCTGGCGGCCCATCTCGGTGAAGATCCAGCCGGCCGAGTTAGCGGCGAACGGAGCGAGGATTCCGAGAATCGCGAGACGCTGGATCCACTTCGAGCGCGGCACGGTTCCCTTTCGGGTGAGCCAGAGAGCGACGACCGCGGCGAACGCCGCCATGCCGCCGAACGTGATCATCAACCGGAAGCCCCAGTAGGTGACAGCCATCAGGGGCACGTAGCTGATCTCGTTGCCCGCCGAGTCGTGGGTGCCGTACTTCGCCTGGTACTCGGGAACGAGCGTGTTGACGCCCTTGATCTCGGTCTCGAAGTCGCCGTGCGCGAGGAACGACAGGATTCCCGGAACCTCGATGACGTTGACGACCTGCGAGCAGTCTTTCGCGCCGAGGTCACCGATCGCGAAGATCGAGAATGCCGTGCCGTCGTGACAGGCAGCCTCTGCGGCGGCCATCTTCATGGGCTGCTGGTCGAACATCAGCTTGGCCTGCAGGTCTCCCGTGAGGGCAACGCCACCGAACGAGACGACCGCAACGAGTGCGCCAATACGCAGCGAGCGGAGCCACACAGCGTGGTCTTCGCGGTCGCGACCCGCGACATCCAATCTCTCGCCGACAATGACGCGACCCTTGGCATCAACGGTGTCGATGCCATCCTTGCGGCGCTGCCAGAGGTGGTACCAGGCGATGCCGAGCACAAACGCGCCGCCGACGCCGAGCGCGCCGAAGATTGTGTGGGCGTAGGCGGTGAGCGCCGTGTTGTTCGTAAGAACTGCCCAGATGTCGGTCATCACTGGTCGACCGTCGATCAATTCAACGCCGACTGGATGCTGCATCCACGAGTTCGCGACGATGATAAAGAATGCGCTCACAACCGACCCCATAACAGCGATCGCGAGTGAGGCGAGGTGCAGCTTCTTCGGCAGTTTGTTCCAGCCGAAGATCCAGACGCCGAGGAAGACGGACTCGAAGAAGAAGGCGAGCAGACCCTCCATCGCGAGGGGTGCGCCGAAGACGTCGCCGACGAAGCGTGAGTACTCGCTCCAGGCCATGCCGAACTGGAACTCCTGAACGAGGCCGGTTGCCACACCCATGATGAAGTTGATGAGGTACAACTTGCCCCAGAACTTCGTCATACGAAGCCAGCGGTCTTTGCCGGTCTTGACCCACATGGCCTGAAAGATGACAACGATCGGGCCGAGGCCGAGCGTGAGCGGAACCATCCAGAAGTGGTAGACGGTTGTGATGCCGAACTGCCACCTCGCTATAAGGAGCGGATCAAGTTCCATTGCTGTGCCTCTTTCGGTGGGTGTGCCGGTGAGATTTCTACGTGCTGTAGAACTATTTCTACACCATTGTAGAAGAAGTTTCTACGTCGTGTAGAATTGCAGGCATGACAACACTGGGCGAGCTCGAGAGAGCGATTATGGAGTTGCTCTGGGGGGCCGAGCAGTCGCTGTCGGCATACGACCTTCAGGCCGCTCTTGTGGAGCGGAAGCTCGCATCCACAACAATTCTGACCGTGTTGTCGCGCCTCGAAAAGAAGGGCTTTGCCGCCCGCGACCGCGCGAGCCGCCCGCACCGCTACCGCGCCGCCGCAACCCGCGAAGCGCACATGGCAGACCTGATGCACGAGGTGCTCGGCGGAGCGTCTGACCGCACCGCGGTACTCGAGCGATTCGTCGGACAGGTCAGTGCCGACGAGGCCGCAACCCTGCGCAAGCTGCTCGGAAGCTAGATGATCGCCGCGGCGACGGCGCTCGCTGTTCTTGCGCTGGTACTCGCGTGGCCCGTGCCCATCTTGCTCGGGCGTGCCACCTGGCCGTCGCGCTCGCCCGCAACCGCGCTCATTCTCTGGCAGGCAATTGCCCTCGCGGGTGGGCTCAGCATGCTCGGTGCCCTGCTCGCCTTCGGCCTCGCGCCCTTCGGCGACAATCTCGTCGCAGGCGCCTCGTCGTTTTTCGCGGGTGACGTTGTCGCGGGCACCTGGCACTTGCTTGCTCTCGGTGCCGCACTGCTTCTCGGCGTGCACCTTGTGCTCAACCTCGTTGTCACCCTCGTGCGCTCTGAAGCCCAGCGCCGCCGTCACGCCCAACTCGTTCAACTGTTGAGCGAGCCCATGGCCGACGACCCGCGCTCGCGCATCATCGACACGGCCTCGCCCGTCGCCTACTGCCTGCCCGGTGCGCTCGGTTCTGTCACCGTGTTCTCGGCCGGCCTCGTTGAGATGCTCGAACCCGACGAACTCGCGGCCGTCATCGAACACGAAAAGGCCCACGTCGCGCAGCGCCACGACATTGTGCTCATCGTCTTTCGCGCCTGGCACACCTCGCTGCCATGGTTTCCGATCGCGTACCGCGCGCAGCGGGAGGTCGGCATTCTCATCGAAATGCTCGCTGACGACCGTGCTCGCCGCACCGTCGACGACGCGGTTCTCGCTCGCGCCATCGCTCTCGTCGGCAGCGGCTCGAGTGCCGACGCCCGACTCGCGGCGCCGACCGAGGGCTCGTCGCCGCAAGACCTGCGCCTGCGCGTGCTGCGTATCGCGGGCGCGCGCCCGCTGTCGACAACTCTCGAGGCGCTCGTTGTGGGCGCATCCGCCGCCCTCATCGCGGTTCCCACGGTTCTGTTGCTCGCTCCCGGGCTCATTCAGGCACTCGCAGGCTGAACATTCGCCGGTTTCCCGGCTGCCTGCACCGCCCGAGTTTTAGGGTGGGTGCTATGAAAGCTCGCGCCGTTGTACTCGCCCTCGTGCTGGTCGCGGTGAGCCTCACCGGTTGCTCGAGCGTTATCGCGGGCGAGCCGGTCACCGAAAATCGCGCGGTCGGCGAGTTCACGGCCGTCTCCATCGGTGGCAGCGGAAGCCTCTCGATAACGGTTGGTGAGACCGCATCGCTCTCGATCACCGCGCCGCAGAAAACGCTCGACACGATCTCGGTGACGACCCTGTCTGGTGTGCTTGAGATCGACACGGATCACAGCGGGTCTGCCGGCGACGCACCGATCATCTACATGCTCACCGTGCCGTTCGTCGACGGGGTGATCGTGCGTGGATCCGCAAACGTCACAGCCGACTTCACCGGGGCGTCGGATGTCAGCATCGAAACCCGCGGATCGGGAAGTGTCACGGGCACCGGCCTCGAAGCCGACCACGCGCAGACGACAGTTCGCGGATCGGGGGGCATCAAGATCGTCGGCACCGTAGCGATGCTCTCGATAGTTGTCACCGGCTCCGGCGACTACGACGGGCCGGAGCTCGAGTCGCGCGAGTGCACCGTCGACATTGCGGGATCCGGTAGCGCCGAAGTCAACGTGACAAAGACCCTCGCCATCGACCTGCGGGGGAGCGGTAACGTCGCGCACACCGGCGGCGCCGAAGTGACAAGTGACATCGCCGGGTCGGGCGAGGTTACCGAGTTTTAGCTGCGGCTCCGGCTCTGCGTCTAGCTCTTAGCTGCGTCGACGCGGAACCAGGCGCTCAAGCTGCGTCACGTGCTTCGGCTCGAGCTCTTCGACATTCGCGACTTCGAGCAGCTTCATCGTGCGGATGACCTGGTCGGAGAGAATCTCGATCGTGCGGTCGACACCCTGGCGTCCGCCGGCCATGAGGCCGTAGAGGTAGGCGCGGCCGATGAGCGTGAACTTTGCGCCGAGCGCAAGGGAGGCTACGACATCCGCCCCGTTCATAATTCCTGTGTCTACGATGACGTCGGTGTCCTTGCCCACCTCGCGCACAACCTCGGGCAGCAGGTGGAACGGGATCGGAGCGCGGTCGAGCTGGCGTCCGCCGTGGTTCGAGAGCACGATGCCGTCGGCGCCGAGGTCGGTCAGCTTCTTCGAGTCTTCGACATTCTGCACACCCTTGATGACGAGCTTGCCGGGCCACATGTCGCGGATGATCTTAAGGTCGTCGAAGTTAATCGACGGGTCCATCGCAGAGTCGAGCAACTCGCCGACCGTGCCGCCTGTGGAGGAGAGGGAGGCGAACTCGAGCGGGGGTGTCGTCAGGAAGTCGAACCACCACCACGGGCGGGGAATCGCGTTGATGATCGTGCCGGCCGTGAGCTGCGGCGGAATCGAGAAGCCATTGCGCTTGTCGCGCAGTCGCGCGCCGGCGACAGGGGTGTCGACAGTGAACATCAGCGTGTCGAAGCCCGCTGCGGCCGCGCGCTCGACGAGGCCGTACGAGATCTCGCGCTGGCGCATCACGTAGAGCTGAAACCAGTTGCGCCCGTCGGGGTTCGCGGCCTTGACGTTCTCGATCGAGGTCGTGCCGAGCGTCGAGAGGGTGAACGGGATGCCCGCTGCGCCGGCCGCGCCGGCTCCGGCGATCTCGCCCTCTGTCTGCATCAGGCGGGTGAAGCCCGTCGGGGCGATGCCGAAGGGCATGGCGCTTGTGCCGCCGAGAACGTTGACGCTCGTGTCGACCTTCGAAACATCGCGCAAAATCGACGGGTGAAACTCGATGTCTTCGAACGCCTGGCGCGCGCGGGCCAGCGAGATCTCGGCCTCTGCGGCACCCTCGGTGTAGTCGAACGCGGCTTTCGGTGTGCGGCGCTGGGCGATGTCGCGCAGGTCGTAGATCGTCAGCGCACCCTTGAGGCGGCGCTTCTTGCCGTTCATCTCGGGCTTCTTGAACTGCATAAGTTCGAGAAGTGCCTTGGGGTTCGGAACTGAGCGCTTGACCATTTTTATACCTGGTTTTTCTTCGAGATGGATGTCGCGAGCCGATCGCGACTACCTGCAATGTGTTCGTTCGAGAGTTGTGCCGCTTTGTCGGGATCGCCGGCGAGGATCGCGTCGAGGATTCCCTGGTGCTGTTCGCTGACCTCGGCCGCAGTAAGAAGGTGTGCCGCCTGCACCTGACCGATGCAGAGCTCGATCTCGCCCATCAGCGAGTCGTGCAGTTTCGCGAGGCGCGGGCTGGGCTGACCGGCGACGAGCGCGCGGTGAAAGGCGATGTCGTGGCTGGCGAAGCTCGTGCTCGCGGCTATCGCGCGGTTGGCGGCAATCGCTGCGGGCGGCAGGATGCCCGCCTGCGCGAGCGATCTGACGGCGGCGCTCTCGACGATCGCGCGGTTGTCGAAGAGGTCGGCAACATCTGCCGCGGTGAGCTGCGGAACCCGTGCTGCGCGATGCGTCTCGCGCCGCAGGATGCCCTCGGCGACGAGCCGTTCGATGGCCAGCTTTGCGGTCGGGCGGGCGACGTCGAAGCGTTCTGCGACTGCCGACTCCGTGATGGTTTCGCCGGGTGCGTACGTCTGGTCGATGACGCGAGCGCGGAGCTCGTCGTAAATAGCCGCGGGAAGAATGGTGGGCCCGGTCATCGCTCCTCCATCCGTCATCGTTGGCGATTGTTATACAAGGTAACAGATTGTCTAACAATCGGGAAGAGCGTGGCGGCGCGTGCTCGCCCGCGAGCGCTCCCTGCCGTCTTGACGGCTCGTTGCCGCCGCAACTGCGCCGGCATCGACGCGAAACGGCGGCATCGAGCGCCGTCCGTACCGCGCGGGGCGCGGCTACGCCGAGTCGCGCCAGACCAGGTGCGTGTCGAGAAGGGTGCCCGTAACCTCGACGGCCTCGCCGCGGATCTGTGCCAGCACCGACTGGGCGGCGCGTCGACCGAGTTGCTCGGCGGGCTGGTGCACGGTCGAGAGGGGCGGTTGGGTGCGCAGGGCCCAAGCGCTGTCGTCGAATCCCACGACGCCGACATCGGTGGGCACGCTTCGACCTGCCGTGCGGAGGGCATCGAGCGCCCCGGCAGCGATGGCATCCGACGATGCGAAGACCCCGTCGACGTGCGGTGCCCGGGCAAGCAACTCGTTCATTCCCTCGAGTCCGCTCGCGTGTGAGTAGAGCGGAACCTTGACGACGAGCGACGGGTCAAAGTTGGCACCGAGCGCGGCGGTGAACCCGGCGACGCGGTCGAGTCCGGAGTCGCGGTCGAGGCCGGCGGCGATCATGCCGATCGTCTTCCGCCCCGTCGCCATAAGCCTCTCGGTGATGGCCCGTGCGGCATTGAGATTGTCGATTCCGACGTAGGGGATGCCCTCGATGTCGACCGGGTGCCCGACAAACGCCGCGGGAATCTTGATCTGGCTGACGACCTTCGCGATCGGGTCGTGCGCGCGCGCCGAGACGATGATGACCCCGTCGACGAAGCCACCGGTCAAGTACTCGGCGACGCGATGGCTGTCGCGGTCGGAGTCGATGACGAGCGACACGAGCTGGTAGTCGGCCTCTGACAGGGCAGTGTTGATGCCGAGGAGAATCGTTCCGATGTTCGGGTCTTCGAGAAAGAGCGAGTGCGGCTCGTGAACGATGAGTCCGACGGCGCGCGACTGGCGCGTGACGAGGTTGCGCGCGGCCGTGTTGCGCACGTACCCCACTTGCTCGATGGCCTCTTCGACTGCTTTTTTGGCGGCATCCGAGACGTAGGCCTCCGAATTGAGCACGCGAGAGACGGTGCCGCGCGATACCCCGGCAACGCGGGCGACATCGTGGATCGTCGCGCGGGAGGAGGCGGCGCGACGTGGAGACATTTCATCAGCGTACTGCGCCCGGGGATTGACAGCGCGGCAATCGCCTGTTTACTCTGGGAACGTTCACAGACTCTCAACGAGGAGTTGTCGGCGTTCCCTCTGGGAACGTTCACAGAAACGCTCTCGTCACGGTCTGCCGCCAAGATCAGGAGCACCACTTCTCGTGAGCACGACGCCCGTATCCGCACTCATCAACGCGGACACCCCTGCCTTCACGTACGGCGCGGACTACAACCCCGAGCAGTGGACCCCCGACGTCTGGGCAGAAGACGCGCGCCTGATGCGCGAGGCCGGCGTCAACCTGGTCGCGATCAACATCTTCGGCTGGGCGCAGATCGAACCCCGCAAGGGCGAGTTCGACTTCAGCCAGCTCGACGCAATTCTCGAAGTGCTGCACAGCAACGGCATCGCCGTGAACCTCGGCACGGGCACGTCGTCGCCTCCGCCGTGGCTGAGCACCGAGGCTCCCGAATCTCTTCCGATGATGATGGATGGCACGCGCCGCTACTTTGGCGGCCGCCAGGCCTTTTGCCCGAGCTCGACCTTCTTTCGCGAGCGTGCCGTGATTCTCGTAGAGCAGGTCGCGCGCCGCTACGGCCAGCACCCCGCGGTGAAGCTCTGGCACGTCTCCAACGAGATCGGCTGCCACAACGCCCACTGCTACTGCGACGATTCGGCCGAGGCGTTTCGCGACTGGCTCGTCGCAAAGTACGAAACCCTTGACGCGGTCAACACTGCCTGGGGCACAACCTTCTGGAGCCAGCGCTACTCCGATTGGCAGCAGATCGGCACCCCGCGCCTCACGGTCTCGACGAGCAACCCGAGCCAGACGCTCGATTTTATGCGCTTCAGCTCTGACGCCTTGCTCGACCTGTACAAGGCAGAAGAGGCAGTGCTGCGCGAGCACAGCGCCCTGCCGGTGACCACGAACTTTATGGTGACCGCGCACATTCGCAACCAGGACTACTGGGCATGGGCGCCGCACATGGATCTCATCGCCAACGACCACTACCTCGACCACCGCCTCGACGAGCCCGGTGCAGAGCTCGCTTTCGCGGCCGACCTCACCCGCGGTCTCGCGGGCGGAGACCCGTGGCTGCTGATGGAGACATCGACGAGCTCGGTCAACTGGCAGCCGCGCAATGCCGCGAAGGCTCCGCGCGAACTCATTCGTAACGCGCTCACCCACGTCGCGCGCGGTGCAGACGGCATCAGCTTTTTTCAGTGGCGCGCGTCGCTGCAGGGCAGTGAGAAGTTTCACTCCGCGATGCTTCCGCACACCGGAACCGACACAAAGGTCTGGCGCGAGGCCGTCGAGCTCGGCGCGATTCTCGAGAGCATCACAGAGGTCGCCGGGTCGCGAGTCGTCGCCGATGTTGCTGTCATCTTCGACTGGCAGGCGTGGTGGGCAACCGACCTCGACTCGCACCCGAGCGAAAGCGTGCGCTACCTGACCGAGATGCACCGTGCTCACGCGGCGCTCACACGCAGCGGTTACACGGTCGACTTCGTTGCCCCCGGCGCACCGCTCGACGCCTACAAGCTCGTCGTCGTTCCATGCCTCTATTCGGTCATCGACGAGGCCGCGGCGACGATAACCGACTACGTCGCAGCGGGCGGCCACGCGGTCATCACCTTCTTCAGCGGAATCGTCGACGGCGACGACCGCGTGCGCACGGGCGGCTACCCCGGGGCGTTCCGCGAGGTGCTCGGCCTGCACAGCGAAGAGTTCTTTCCCGTTGACGCGCCCCTCACGCTGAGCGACGGAAGCACAGCGAGCCTGTGGTCAGAACTCGTGCACCTCGACACCGCGCAGAGCGTCGCGACATTCGCCGACGGCCCGGTTGCGGGCGTGCCGGCGATCACACGCAATACTTTTGGCGACGGAACCGCCTGGTACGTCGCGACGGCACTCGAGCCAGAGCCGCTGAGCGCGTTGCTTGCCCGGGCAGCGACCGAGGCCGGGGCACGCACGCCGTCACAGCTCGACGGGGTCGAGATCGTCGTGCGGCGCGACATCCACGACTATGTGTTTGTCATTAATCATTCGGATGTCGCGGTGCAGGTGCCCGCGCACGGCACCGAACTCATCGGCGGGCACGCTGTGCACCACCTGCTCAGCGTGCCCGCTTTCGAAGTGCGCATCGTGCGGCTCGAAACCAGTGACGGAGAGGACACCCAATGACGGCTGTTCAGTCGAGACGCCAGCCCGTGCGCCACAAGCGCGCGATCGCGATCTTCATAGTGCCGTTCGCCGCGCTCTTCGCGGTGTTCTATCTGCTGCCGATCGGCTGGGCGATCTACCAGTCGCTGCTCGTTGTGCAGCGCGACGGAACCTTCGGCCCACCGGTCGAGGTCTTCGGCGGCCTGCAGCAGTACATTCTCGTTTTTCAGAACGACGTCTTCTGGTCGTCGGTCGGTCGCGTTCTGCTCTTCGGCGCCGTGCAGGTTCCGGTGATGCTGGGATTCGCGCTCATCCTCGCGCTGCTGCTCGATTCGCCGCTCGTCAAGGGCAAGAAGTTCTTCCGTCTCGCGTTCTTTGTGCCCTACGCGGTTCCGGGCGTCATCGCGGCGATCATGTGGGGCTACCTGTACTCGCCGAACCTCTCACCGTTTGTCGGTTTCACGAGCCAGTTCGATCTGCTCTCGCCGCAGACCGTGCTCTGGTCGATAGCGAACGTCGTCACCTGGATCTACGTGGGCTACAACATGCTCATCATCTACTCGGCACTTCTCGCCTTGCCGAGTGAGATATTCGAGGCCGCGAAGCTCGACGGCGCGAGCCAGTTGCAGATCGCCTGGTCGATCAAGATTCCGCTCGTGGCTCCGGCGATCACCCTCACCGCGATCTTCTCGATCATCGGCACGCTGCAGTTGCTCGCAGAGCCGCAGGTGTTCCGCAGCTTTACGTCGTCGGTCAGCAGCACATTCACGCCGAATCTCGCGGTCTACGCGACATCCGCCGTTCCGAACGTGAACCTGGCCGCCGCGATGTCGGTTGTGCTCGCCCTCGCGACGTTCATTATGTCGTTCGCCTTCCTCAAGTTCACCCAGCGAAAGGCAGACAAATGAGCGCCGTACGCACCGGCCCCCGCGAGAAGCTCGTCTCGCGCTCTGCGGCAATGATCGTGATGGGCGTCTCGACCCTCTACTTTCTTGTGCCGATCTGGTGGCTCTTCATCTCCTCAACAAAGAGCCGGGGCGACTTCGGATCCACATCGGGTCTCTGGTTTGCCGACTTCAACCTCGTCACAAACGTCACCGCGCTCGCCGAGTACAACGGCGGCGTCTACTTCCGCTGGATGCTCAACTCGATCCTCTACGCGGGCGCCGGCGCGCTGCTCGGCACACTCTTCGCAGCGATGTGCGGCTACGCGCTCGCGAAATACAGCTTTCCGGGGCGCGAACTCATCTTCAACGTTGTGCTCGGCGGGGTGCTCGTGCCAGCGACGGCCCTCGCCCTTCCGCTGTTTCTCATCTTCAGCCAGTTCAACGCGACGAACACGTTCTGGTCGGTGTTTCTCCCGAGCCTCGTAAGCCCCTTCGGCGTCTATCTCGCGCGCATCTTCGCGTCGGCGAGTGTTCCCGATGAACTTCTCGAAGCAGCGAGATTGGATGGCGCGGGCGAGGTGCGCACGTTCTTCAGCGTGTCTCGGCGGCTGATGACCCCCGCCCTCGTCACGATCTTCCTCTTCCAGTTCGTGGCGATCTGGAACAACTTCTTTCTGCCGCTCATCATGCTGCGCGACGAGTCGCTCTTCCCGGTGACGCTCGGCCTCTACGCGTGGAACTCGCAGGTCAACCAGATCCCCGAGATCCGCACCCTCGTGATCGTCGGAGCATTCCTGTCGATCATTCCGCTCATCATCGCGTTCCTCAGCCTGCAGCGCTTCTGGCGCGGCGGCCTGGGCGCGGGGAGCGTGAAGTAAGTCCCACCCGCACCACCCAACCACCACGAATAGAAAAGGAAATCCCATGCAGATCACGAACCGCAAGCGCATCGTCGCGCTCGGCGTTCTCGTCGCTGTCGCGCTCAGCGGCTGTGCAACAACAGCAGCACCCGGCGACTCCGCCGAGGGCATCGACTGCACGCCGGCCGAGGGCAAAGTCGACCTCACCTTCACCAGCTGGATCCCCGGCATCGAGTCAGTCGTCGACATTTGGAACGAGGAGAACCCCGATATCCAGGTCGCAGTTCAGACCGGCCCGAACGGCAACGGCGGAACCTACAAGAACTTCTTCAACCAGCTCAGCGCCGGCAACGCGCCCGACCTCGGCCAGATCGAGTACGACGCGCTTCCCAACTTCCGTGTGCAGGACGGCCTCGAGAACATCGCGAGCTGCGCCAACGTGAGCGAGAGCAAGGACCTCTTCATCGACTGGACCTGGAACCAGGTCACCTTCAACGAGGAAGGCGCCGTATACGCAGTGCCGCAGGACACCGGCCCCATGGCCATGTACTACCGCAAAGACCTCTTCGAGAAGGCCGGAATCCCCGTGCCCACAACGTGGGAGGAATACCAAGCGGCAGGCGTGCAGATTCGCGAAGAGGGTGGCTACATCACCAACTTCCCGCAGAACGACGTCAACTGGTTCGCCGGTCTCGTCTGGCAGGCGGGCGGGCAATGGTTCGCCAACGACAGCGACGCGTGGGATGTCACGCTGACCTCGCCGGAGTCGGAGAAGGTTGCCGACTACTGGCAGGGCCTCATCGCTGACGACCTCGTCTCGAAGGTTCCCGCGTGGACCGACGAGTGGAATAACGCCTACAACACCGGCAACGACTGGACCTGGATCTCGGCCGTCTGGGGAGCCAACTCGATCTCGAGCGGCGCACCCGACACTGCCGGCGACTGGGCTGTAGCCCCGATGCCGCAGTGGAACGCGGGCGAGACAGCCGCGGGCAACTGGGGCGGATCGTCGACAGCCGTGCTCAAGGGATCGAAGCACCCGTACGAGGCAGCGCAGTTCGCACTCTGGCTCAACACTGACCCCGATGCGCTCACGGCGCTCAACACCGAGGCCAACCTCTACCCGGCAACGAAGGAAGGCCTCTCGCTTCCCGTTCTCGCTAACGGTGTCGAGTTCTACGGTGACCAGAAGATCTACGACATCTTCGCCGAGGCTGCAGCGCAGACGAACCCCGACTTCGTCTGGGGGCCCACAATGACGCAGACCTACGCCGACGTCGCTGACGGCTTCGGTGGCGTGCTCGGTGGCACCGGTACTCTGGGCGAAGCTCTGGCGACCGGCCAGGACAAGACAATCGCCGCCCTCAAGGCTGCAGCGATTCCCGTCAAGGAGTAGCTCTGTCGGTGTACCAAATCCGTGCCGCGGGTTCGAGCCTTGTGCTCGACGCCCGCGGCACGGGTGTGCCCGCGATCATCCACTGGGGCGCCGACCTTGGCCCCGTCTCTCTCGAAGAACTCGCTGACGCGCTTGTGCCGGCGATCGGCCCGAGCTCGATTGACGTTCCGATGCGGCCGACCCTGCTGCCGCTGCTCTCCGACGGTTGGTCGGGGCGGCAGGGACTCGCGGGCTTTCACGTCGACGACCGGGGCACGGCGGCGTTCGAGCTTGTTGGGGTCTCGGCTTCGGAGCGCGACATCCACGTATCACTTACGTCTGATTCGCTCGCCGTCACGATCACCCTCGATCTCGATCAGTTCGGAGTTCTGCGCGAGCGGTTGAGCGTGACGAATCTCGGTTCCGTTGTTTATGTGCTCTCGGGGGTGGATGCGACGCTGCCTCTTCCCGCGCGGGCGAGCGAGTTGCTCGACTTCACTGGCCGGTGGCCGCGCGAAAGGCGGCCCCAGCGACGCGCGCTCGCGCACGGCACCTGGAGTCGCGAGGCGCGCCACGGTCGACCCGGTCATGACGCCGCGTTTCTGACTGTTGCCGGCACTCCCGGATTCGGGTTTCGCGACGGCGAAGTGTGGGCGACCCACGTCGCCTTCAGCGGCGACCAGCAGGTCTGGGTCGACTCAACGGCGACGGGCCACACGCTCGTCGGTGCTGGCGAACTGCTTGCGCCGGGGGAGGTGCGGCTCGCGCCGGGCGAGAGCTACGAATCACCCTCGATTGTCTCGGCGTGGTCGGGTGACGGGCTCGATGGAATCGCGCGTCGCATCCATTCGTCTGTTCGGGCGTCTCGGCCGCTGTCGCCACGCAAGGTCATGCTCAACACGTGGGAGGCCGTGTACTTCGACCACTCGCTCGAGAAGCTCACGGCGCTCGCCGATGCCGCCGCGGCTGTGGGCGTCGAGCGGTTTGTGCTCGACGACGGCTGGTTCACGGGTCGCACCGACGACCGCCGTGCGCTCGGCGACTGGACAGTCGACCCGGTGAAGTGGCCGCAGGGGTTGCATCCGCTCATCGAGGCGGTGCACTCGCGCGGCATGGACTTCGGGCTCTGGGTCGAGCCCGAGATGGTGAGCCTCGATTCGGATGTCGCGCGGGAGCACCCTTCGTGGGTGCTCACAGATGGGGCGACCTGGCGGTTCCAGCACGTGCTTGACCTTGCAAACCCCTTAGCTTTTGCTCACGTGCACTCGCAGCTGCGCGCGTTGCTCACGGAATACCCGATTGCGTACCTCAAGTGGGACCAGAACCGTGACCTGCTCGCTGGCCGCGCGCACGAACAGACGCTCGCGACGTACCGGCTGATGGACGCGCTGCGTGCCGAGTTTGCGGGGCTCGAGATCGAGTCGTGCTCGTCGGGCGGAGCGCGCGTCGACCTTGGCGTGCTTTCGCGGGTCGACCGGGTCTGGCCGAGCGACACAAACGATGCACTCGAACGGCAGTCGATTTACCGGTGGACGGTCGGGCTCGTACCGCCGGAGTTTCTCGGTGTGCACCTCGGGGCTCCGACCTCGCACACAACAGGGCGCACGCACTGGCTCGGGTTTCGGCTCGCGACGGCGCTGTTCGGTCACGCGGGAATCGAGTGGGATCTCACCTCGGCCTCGCCCGCCGACCTCGCCGCGATCGCGACCTGGGTTGGCGTCTACAAGCAGCACCGCGCGCTGCTGCACTCCGGTGAGGTCGTGCGGGTTAATGACTCAGTGCACGGTGTCGTCGGCCCGTCGTCGGCGCTCTTCACAGTTGCGGCTCTCGCCGCGAGTGACGCGGCCGTTCCTGGACCGACGCGGTTTGCGGGGCTAAACCCCTCGCATTCGTACCGGGTGACTGTCGTCGATGTGGGGGCTCCGGTGGTCTTTCTGCAGGATGCGCCGCCGCCCTGGTGGGCTGCCGGTGGCGTCACGCTGAGCGGTCGCGTGCTCATGGAGGTCGGGCTGCCGATGCCGCTGCTGTTGCCGGAGCAGGCTGTGGTGCTGCTGCTGACCTAGCGGTCCGTGCCCGGGCACGCGACGGTGGCAGGGGTTGCAACCCGGGCCGGCGGCGCTAACCCGTGCCGCGGCGGCGGCGCAAGTCGGCTCCGGGCGCTCAAGCGTCAGCCGACAGGGCCGACGAGCACCGTCTGCCAGAGCGCTTCGAGATCGGCGGCCATGTCGATGCTGGGGTCGAGCAGCCACTGGGTCTGCAGTCCGTCGGATGCAGCGGTGAGCAGCCGCGCGATCGTCGCCGGGTCGCGGTGCATGTCGACGAGTCCGTTGACCTGCGCAAGCCGCACGGCCTCAGTGAGCGCGCCGACAACCATCGTGTAGCGATCGCCGAAGAACTCGCGGCTGGTCGAGAGCTCGCTGTGGCTCGTCGCCTCGCCCGTGAGCGCGGAGTAGAGCGCGACAAGACCCGGAACCGTTGTGTTGTGCCGCACCGTCGCGATGAGGTCTTCGACGGTGAACGAGTCCATGCTGTAGCCGGTCGCGTTGACCTCGTCACGGCGCTGCAGGATCGCGGTAAACAGGGCGTCGCGCGAGCCGAAGTGATGAAGCACGCCCGGCTTGCTCATGCCAACGGCATCCGCGATCTGTTGCACTGTCGCCCCGGTGTAGCCGTTGTCGCCGATGATGCGCAACGCTTCGTCGAGAATCTGGGTGCGCAGAGCCGCGCTCTTGGAGTACGGACCGCGCTGCGCCATGCCCCCGATGCTACCCACGATCGAAGCTGGGAGCGAATTGCTACCACTGGTAGGAATTGGTGATACGGTGAACGACAGTTGTCGCGCAGAGATGCGCCCCAACCTGAGAGAGGCATCGTGGCCCAGACCCAACTGCACACGGCAGTCATCAAAGTGACGGGACCTTCGCGGCTCGTAACGCTCATCGGATTGCCGATTGCGCTCTTCGCGCTCTTCCTCGCGCTGCTTCCTCCGGTCATCGTCGCGATGGCGCTCAAGGTCAACGAGGTCACGGCGAACGCCGACGAGGCCGCGGCGGCTCTCGGCCTCATCCTCGGACTCGGCGCGCTCGCCGCGATGGTCGTCAACCCGCTCGTGGGGCGGCTGTCTGACCGCACCGGCGGGCGCTTCGGAATGCGACGCCCCTGGATCATCGGCGGCGCCGTCGTCGGTTATCTCGCGCTCGTTATCGTCGCGACATCCACCAGCGTTGTCATGCTTGTTATCGGTTGGATGCTCGCACAGATCGGTTTCAACGCAGCTCTTGCGGCGCTGATGGCAATCATGCCCGACCAGGTTCCGAGCCACCGTCGCGGCATCGTCGCCGGGGCGATCGGCGTGAGCCAGTACGCAGCGCTCGTTGCCGGAACCTTTCTTGTGCAGCTCTTCACGGTCACGGCGCAGCAGGTGCTTGTTCCGGCGACTGTCGGCGTCGCACTCGTTATCGTCTTCACGCTCATCTTCAAAGACCGCGTGCTCGAGCACAAACCGACCGACAGCATCGGTGTGCTCTCGCTGCTCGGCTCGTTTGTGTTTGACCCACGAAAGAACCCCGACCTCGGCTGGGCCTGGCTCACGCGTTTTCTTATGTACGGTGCGCAGGCGACCGCGACGACCTACCTCACGTACTTTCTCATCAACGATCTCGGTATGCCCGAGGGCGAGGCCGCGACCGGCGTCTTCGTTGCGACGCTGGCAAACGCGGCAGGCGTTCTCTCTACAACGTTCATTGCCGGCTACCTGAGCGACAAGCTCGGCCGCCGCAAGATGTTTGTGCTCATCGCCGGAGTTGTCGCGATCATCGGTCTCGTTATCATCGCGCTCGCGCCGACGCTCGCGATTGTCATCGTCGGCCAGTTCATCATCGGTATGGGAATGGGTGCCTTCGCGGCCGTCGACCTTGCGCTGATCGCCGACGTTCTCACGACCGACGACGACAACGGCAAAGATCTCGGCGTCGTCAATATTGCTCAGGCCCTGCCGCAGTCGCTCGTTCCCGTTGCGGCACCCGGCGTCATCGCCCTCACTGGCGGCTACTCCGGTCTTTTTATCACCGGCGCCGTTGTTGGCCTGCTCGGTGCACTCTCGATCACACGCGTTCGCGGCGTGAAGTAAGTAAGGAATCCCAATGAAAGACCGTCTCAACGCACTGCTTGCCCAGCTCACCCTCGACGAGAAGGTGCTTCTGCTCACCGGCCGCGACTTCTGGACCACCTGGCCGCTTGAGAAAATTGGCCTGCGACGAATGCTGCTCAGCGACGGCCCCTCGGGTGTTCGCGGCGAGAACTGGGATGAGCGCGACCCCTCGCTCAACCTGCCCTCGGCGACGGCGCTCAGCGCGAGCTGGGATACCGCAATTGCGGCGCGCTACGGTGCCGCCGCCGCGGTCGAGGCGCGCCGCAAGGGCGTCGACGTTGTGCTCGGCCCGACCATCAACCTGCACCGCTCACCCCTTGGTGGCCGCCACTTCGAGGCCTTTAGCGAAGACCCCGTGCTGACCGCCGACCTCGCCGCCGCCTACGTGTCGGGCGTTCAGGACAACGGCGTCGCCGCGACCCCGAAGCACTACATCGCCAACGACTACGAGACCGATCGCTTCACCGCGAACTCGGTCGTCTCCGAGCGTGCACTGCGCGAGCTGTACCTGCTCGCTTTCGAGAAGTCGGTCACCGAGGCTCACGCCTGGGCGCTGATGAGCTCGTACAACTCGATCAACGGTGTGACAGCGACCGAGAACGAACTGCTCGAGACGCCGCTCAACTCCGAGTGGGGCTTCGACGGCATGGTCGTGAGCGACTGGACCGGCGTTCGTTCCACGAACTCAGCCAACTACTCGCAAGATCTCGAGATGCCCGGGCCGCAGGGCTTCTGGGGTGCGGCACTCGTTGCTGCGGTTCGCGCGGGCGAGGTCTCCGAGGCATCCATCGATCGAAAGGTATTGCGTATTCTGACGCTCGCCGCGCGGGTCGGTGCGCTCGACGGCTTCGACGAGGCGCCGCTGGTAACCGTCGAAGACGGTGTCGCTTTCGCGCGCGAGGCCGAGGCCGCCGGAACCGTGCTCGTGCAGAACGACGGCATCCTGCCCGTGGTCGACGCGCCGCAGAAGATTGCCGTCATCGGCCACAACGCGCTGCAGGCGCGCACGCTCGGCGGCGGAAGCGCGACGGTCATCCCCGAGAAGGTTGTCACTCCGCTCGACGGTATTCGGGAGGCCTTCCCCGACGCGCAGGTCGACTACGCAGTCGGTGCGGTCGTGCAGTCGGGCGTCGCTGAGCTGCCGCTCGACACTCTCGTCAACCCCTCGACGAATGAGCCCGGCGTGCTCGTGCGCTTTATGGCGAACGGCGAAGAGCTCTACCGCGAAGACCGCCGTTCGACGGCCCTCGTCTGGTTCGGGTCGTCGGCTCCGATCGCGGAGACCGAGCTGCTCGAGCTCTCGACGATCTGGACGCCGACCGAGACCGGCACCGTGCTGCTCGGCTTCGCTGCCGCGGGGCACGTCATTGTGAAGGTCAACGGCGAGGTGCTGTTCGAGAAGGACGCACCCGTCGACAGCGATGAGCTCGGTGCAGCCCTGATGTCGCCGACCGCGCACACGTCGTCGCTCGATGTCGTCGCCGGAACCCCCGTCGAAATCGTCTACGAATACCGTCGCCAGGTCGACGAGGCTCTCGCCGGAGCGATGGCATTCTCGTTCGGGCTCGAGGCAAGCGACGCAGGCGAGGCCGAGCTGGTGGCCGAGGCCGCCGCGCTCGCGGCATCCGCGGATCTTGTTGTGCTCGTCGTCGGAACCAACAGTGCCGTCGAGTCAGAGGGCTTCGACCGCAGCGACCTCGACCTTCCCGGAAATCAAGACGCCCTCGCCCGCGCCGTGCTCGCGGCCAACGACCGCACGATCGTCGTCGTGAACTCGGGTTCGCCCGTTGTGCTTCCATGGCGAATGGATGCCGCGGCAATTCTCCTGAGCTGGTTCGGCGGTCAGGAGATGGGGCACGCCCTCGCCGACGTGATCACGGGAGCTGCCGAACCCGGCGGACGCCTGCCCACAACCTGGCCCGGCGCCTTCGCCGACGTGCCAGTCACGAACGTCACGCCGGTCAACGGCGAGGTTCGGTACGACGAGGGAATCCACATTGGCTACCGCGCCTGGCTCAAGGCCGGCGCTACCCCAGCGTGGCCCTTCGGTTTTGGTCTCGGCTACACGACCTGGACCCTCGCGGATGTCGCGGTCGACGGTCTGACGGTAACGGCCTCCGTCACCAACACCGGTTCACGCAGCGGCAAGCAGGTCGTGCAGGTGTATGCCTCGCGCCCCTCGTCTGCGATCGACCGGCCGGTGCGCTGGCTCGCCGGTTGGGCGACTATGACCGCCGCGCCCGGTGAGACCGTCGTGGCTCGTGTCGAGATCCCGCGGCGGGCTTTCGCCGACTGGAACGACGGCTGGAACTACGAGCCCGGCGAGTACACCCTGTCGGTGGGCACGTCGGTCGACGAGCTCGTTGGATCGATGACGGTCACGCTGTAGCTGTTGCGAGCGCTACTCGGCGTCGCAGTGCAGCTCGGCCGCGACCGTGCCCTCAAGCTCGGTGAGGTCGCTGCGGTCGTACTCGACGTCGGCGTCGTAATCCTCGATCAGCAGCACGGTGCCCGGTGTCTCCTTGAGCGAGAAAATACCCTCGGTGCCCGTGTTGGGGGCGGACTTCTGGGCGTCGAACTGCACGGCGGTGACTGTGTCTCCCTCACGATCGCTCACCGTGATCGAGATCTTGCCGTCGCCTGAGCCGTTGATGAGACCGAACGAGTAGAACGACCCCGGGCCGTCGCTGATGCTGATTCCGCGCACGCTGGTCTCTTCGCATTTGACGGTGTCGGGCACGAGGTTGAGGGTTCGTTCCGAACCGTCGAGCTCGTAGGTGACAGTGATCGACGAGGCGTTCGTCGAGCACCCGGCCAGCAGAAGTGACACAGCGGCGATTGCGGTGACGGCGAGAAGTCTCATGGGCCGAACGCTATCAGGGCTGTCGGTCGGTCTCGTTGCCGCCACAGTTGCGACGGCAATGAGACGTTTAGGCGGCCGGGAGCCCGAGTCAGCGCGGCAGGTAGTGCGTCTGCGGGATCGAACGCGCAACCAGCGCGCGCAGCGTCTCGAGATCGCCGTCGACGATGCCGTGCGCGCGCGCCTGGATGAGCACGTTGCCGATCGCCGTCGCCTCAACAGGGCCTGCGACAACGGGAAGCCCGGTGCGGTCTGCCGTGAGCTGGCAGAGCAGAGCGTTCTGACTTCCGCCGCCGACGAGGTGAATCACCCGAACGGTTGTGCCACTCAGCGAGACTGCGGTGTCGATCGTTCGCGCGTACGCGTCGGCAAGCGACTCGAGGATGCTGCGTACGAGTGCCGCTCGGCTCGACGGTGCCGCGACGTTGTTCTCGTCGCACCACGCGGCGATGCGCGCCGGCATGTCACCGGGCGCGAGGAAGCGCTCGTCGTCGGGGTCGAAGTGCGCAACCGGGCCATCGTAGGCGGCGGCCTCCGCGAGCAGCGTTGTGAGGTCGGCGCCCCACTGGCGAACAGTTTCGCTCAGAATCCACAGGCCCATAACGTTGCGCAGATAACGCACGCGGCCGTCGACGCCGCCCTCGTTTGTAAAGTTGGCAGCGCGGCTCGCCTCGGAGAGGATGGGGGCTTCGAGCTCGACCCCGACGAGAGACCACGTGCCACAAGAGATGTAGGCGAAGTCGGCATCGGCCGCGGGAATCGCGACGATCGCAGACGCCGTGTCGTGTGACCCAACGGTCGTGACCTGAAGATTCGGCAGCCCGACCGTGGCCGCGACCGACGGCTTGAGGCTTCCGAGTACGGTTCCCGCGCGCATGAGGCGTGGGAAAAGCGCGCGGGGGAGTCCGGCGCGAGCAATCAGCGCGTCATCCCACTCGCCGGTTTGTGCGTTGAGCAGGCCCGTCGTCGAGGCATTTGTTATTTCCGCGACGGCCGTGCCGGTGAGCCAGTAGCCGAGCAGGTCGGGCACAAGCAGAAATGAGTCGGCGGCGGCGAGGCGACCGGCCGCAGCGTCTTCCGCCAGCTGGAAGACCGTGTTGAACGGCAGGTGCTGAAGACCAGAAACCGCATACAGTTCGGATGCCGCCACCCGATCGTGCACGGAGGCGACACCCCGCGCGGTGCGGGAGTCCCGGTAGTGGAACGGCTCTGCGAGCATGCGCCCGCCCGACATCAGCGCGTAGTCCACGGCCCAGGAGTCGATGCCGACGCTGACGAGATCGGGCTCCTGGTGCGCCGCGGTTGTCAGGCCGGTGAGCGCGTGGTTGTAGAGCCCGGTGATGTCCCAGTGCAGCTCGCCGTTGGTCTCGACGGGTCCATTGGGAAAGCGCGACACCGGAACGAGCGTCAACTCGTTGTGCCCGACGTAGCCGAGCATGACCCGGCCGCTCGTCGCTCCAAGGTCGACGGCCGCAACAGCCTTTGTCATGCGAGACCTCGCTGGTTGAGTAGGTCGCTCAGCGACCGTATCGAAACCGCCCCGCGCGCAACTTCGGTTTCGATACGCGAGCTCGTACCTCGCGCGCTATTCAACCGGCAACTCATCGCAGGAAGGCCGCAGCCACACCCGCGTCAACGGGGATGTGCAGACCAGTGGTGTGCGACAGGTCGGGGCCGGTGAGCACCGAGACAGCGTTTGCCACGTTTTCGGGCAGAACCTCGCGCTTGAGGATCGTGCGCTGCGCGTAGAACTTGCCGAGGTCGTCTTCTTCGATGCCGTAGGTCTTGGCGCGGTTGGCGCCCCAACCCGCTGCGAAGATGCCGGATCCGCGCACAACACCGTCGGGGTTGATGCCGTTGACCTTGACGCCGTGTTCGCCGAGTTCGACAGCGAGCAGGCGCACCTGGTGGGCCTGGTCTGCCTTCGTCGCCGAATACGCGATGTTGTTCGGGCCGGCGAAGACCGAGTTCTTCGACGAGATGTAGATGACGTCGCCACCCATTCCCTGCTCGATGAGCGTCGGCGCCGTGGCCTTGGAGACGAGGAACGATCCCTTCGCCATGATGTCGTGCTGGAAGTCCCAGTCTTGTTCGGTCGTCTCGAGCAGCGGCTTCGAGAGCGAGACACCGGCGTTGTTCACAACGATGTCGAGGCCGCCGAACGCGAGCAGGGAATCTTGAACGAGGGTGGTGATTGCTGCGGCATCGGTCACGTTGACCTGAAGGCCGACCGCGACATCCAGATTGCCTATTTCGGCCGCGGCAGCCTGTGCTTTCGCGAGGTCGAGGTCGGCGATGACAACGCACGCGCCGTCGGCGGCGAGGCGCGTCGCGATCGCCTTGCCGATTCCGGATGCTGCACCCGTCACGAGCGCGATGCGGGTCGCGTGCGACTTCGGCTTCGGAAGGCGCTGCAGCTTGGCCTCTTCGAGGGCCCAGTATTCGATGCGGAACTTCTCGGCGTCGCTGATGGGGGCGTAGCTCGAGATGGCCTCGGCGCCGCGCATCACGTTGATCGCGTTGACGTAGAACTCGCCGGCGACGCGCGCCGTCTGCTTGTTCGCGCCGTAGCTGAACATGCCAACACCGGGAACGAGAACGATGAGCGGGTCGGCGCCGCGAATCGCGGGGGAGTCGGCGACGGCGTGCTTCTCGTAGTACTTCGTGTAGTCCTTGCGGTACGACTCGTGCAGCTCTTTGAGGCGCGCGATCGAGTCTTCCACCGACGCTGCCGCGGGCAGGTCGAGCAGCAGCGGCTTGACCTTCGTGCGCAGAAAGTGGTCGGGGCAGCTTGTGCCGAGCTCGGCGAGCTTGGGCGCGTTTGCCGAGGCGAGAAACTCGAGCACCTCGTCGGAGTCGGTGAAGTGACCAACAACGGGCCGGTCGTGCGAGGCGATGCCACGAATCGTCGCGGCGAGAGCTGCGGCCTTCTCGCGGCGTGCTGCGACGGGTAGCGCGGCGTTCTTTGCGACGGCGCGCCCGAAGGGGTTCTTCTTGCCCTTGTCGAGAATGTACGCCTCGGCGGTGTCGATGATCCAGCGCGAGTTCGACTCGGCCTCTGCCGAGGTGTCGCCCCACGCGGTGATGCCGTGTCCGCCAAGGATCACGCCGATTGCGTCAGGGTTCGCCTGCTTGATCGCGGCGATGTCGAGACCGAGCTGAAAACCGGGGCGACGCCAGTCGACCCAGGCAACCTTGCCACCGAAGGCCTTCTTCGTGAGCTTCTCGCCGTCTTTCGCTGTCGCAAACGCGATGCCGGAGTCGGGGTGAAGGTGGTCGATATGTGCGGCATCCACGAGTCCGTGCATTGCAGTATCGATGGATGGCGCGGCACCACCCTTTCCGTGCAGCGTGTAGTCGAACGCCGCGACCATTTCGTCTTCGCGCTCGACGCCCGGGTAGGTGTTGATGAGTCCGCGCAGGCGGTCAACGCGGAGCACCGCGAGGCCCGCCTCTGTCAGGGTGCCGAGGTCTCCGCCGGAGCCCTTTACCCACATCAGTTCGACCTCTTCGCCCGTTGCGGGGTCGATCTCGGTGCCCTTTGCCGAGGTGTTGCCTCCGGCGTAGTTGGTGATGCGCGGGTCGGAACCGAGTCGGTTCGAGCGCGCGATGAGTTCTGCTGCAGTCGGGTTGGTCATTGTCTTAGGCTCCCCAGCTCAGCTGTGCGCCGCCAACGCGTTCTTCGGCAATTGTCTTCTGGTATCCGGATGCCGCGTACGCAGCCATCGGGTCACCGTCGAAGCCGCGCGACTCACGCCATGCCGCGAGGTCGGCGCGAACGTCGGTGTAGAAGGCATCCATTAGAATGCCGTTGGCGCCGAGCACATCGCCCGCGTCTTGCGCGGTCTTGAGCGCATCGCCGTCGACGAGCAGCGCGCGCGCCGTCATCTCCTGAACGTTGAGCACCGAGCGAATCTGGCCGGGGATCTTGTCTTCAACGTTGTGGCACTGGTCGAGCATAAAAGCGACGGGCGAGCCGGGGCCGTAGCCGCCTCCGCGCACAACCTCGTAGAGGATGCGGAAGAGCTGGAACGGGTCGGCCGCACCAACGATGAGGTCGTCGTCGGCGTAGAAGCGCGAGTTGAAGTCGAACGAGCCGAGCTTTCCGAGACGCAGAAGCTGCATAACGATGAACTCGATGTTTGTGCCCGGAGCGTGGTGACCGGTGTCGAGGCAGACCATTGCGCGGTCGCCGAGCGCGGAGACCTGGGCGTACGAGGTTCCCCAGTCGGGAACATCGGTGTGATAAAAAGCGGGCTCGAAGAACTTGTACTCGAGCACAAGGCGCTGCTCTTCACCGATGCGCGCGTAGATCTTCTCTAGCGAGTCGGCGAGGCGATCCTGGCGGCCGCGGATGTCGCCCTGGCCCGGGTAGTTGGTGCCATCGGCGAGCCAGATCTTGAGGTCTTTTGACCCGGTCTGGTGCATGATGTCGATGCACTCGAAGTGGTGGTCGATTGCTTTCTGGCGAATCGCGGGGTCGGTGTGCGTAAGCGAACCGAACTTGTAGTCGTCGTCTTGAAAGGTGTTGCTGTTCACGGTGCCGAGGTCGACGCCGTGGTCGTTGGCGAACTTGCGCAGGTCGGTGAAGCTGTCGACCTTGTCCCACGGAATGTGCAGTGCGACGCTCGGGGCGAGACGCGTGTACTCGTGAACCTTTGCGGCGTCGGCGATCTTCTCCTGCGCGGTGCGCGGAGTGCCGGGCGTCGAGAACACTTTGAAGCGTGTGCCCGAGTTGCCGAATGCCCAGGAGGGGAGTTCGATCGCCTGCGCCTCAAGGAGAGGAGCGATCGAGTTGAAGGTCGTCACGAGTGTGCCTGTCTTTCTTGGTTCGCGAGCTGGTGTTCGAGATTGAATATTTCGGTCAGACGGGGAGCGGACTGGTCGGGGCGACCGTCGACGCTCACAAAGAATTCGGCCATTTCTGCCTCCCAGGGGGCAGTGGCGGGGTTGTTCTCGAGGCTCTTCTGCGAGGCGGCATCGTCGTCGGTCTCGTAGTAGCCGATGAGGAGTCCGTCTTCGCGAAGGAAGAGCGAATAGTTGTGCCGGCCCGAGGCCGCAATCGCGTCAAGCATCGAGGGCCAGACGGCCGCGTGACGCTCGACATATTCGGCGAGCCGATCCGGCACTACCTGCAGTTGGAAGCACACGCGTTCCATGTCGACTCTCCTTTCGTGGGTGCACTGTGTGGGGCGGTACCCGGCCGGCAGACCACCTCTGCCGGCCGGGAACCTCTATGAGCGGGACTTAGAAGTCGAAGTCCGCGATGTTGTCGGCGTTGAAGGTGTACGGGTCTCCGAGAAGAACCGTTCCGTTCTCGCCAACGGTGTAGTCACCGAGCTTGCCGGCTTCGAACTCGTCGCCCTCGGCGCCCGTGATCTCACCCTCGATGAGTGCCTTTGCTGCGTATGCAGCGAGGTAGCCAAGGTCGGCCGGGTTCCAGAGAGCGAACGCGGTGACGGTGCCGTCGGTGACGTAGTCGCGCATCTGGTTCGGCGTGCCGAGACCGGTCAGTGCAACCTTGCCCTTGAAGTCCGAGGTCTGGAGGTAGCGTGCTGCTGCAGCGATACCAACCGTTGTCGGGGAGACGATGCCCTTGAGCTCCGGGTACGTCTGGAGGAGTGCAGCGGTCTTGTCGAACGAGGTCTGGTCGTCGTCGTCGCCGTAGACAACATCAACGAGCTCGATGTTCGGGTGGTTCGCTTCGAGGTCTGCCTTCATAAGCTCGATCCAGGCGTTCTGGTTCGTGGCGTTTGCGGTAGCGGAGAGGATAGCGATCTGTCCTTCGTCACCGATCTGCTCTGCAATGAGGTCGACCTGGATCTTTGCGATGCCCTCGCCAGTTGCCTGGTTGATGAAGATGTCGCGGCACTCGGGGTCGGTGTCGGAGTCGAAAGTGACTACCTTGACGTTGGCCTCGCGTGCCTCGTTGAGTGCGTCGCAGATAGCAGTGGGGTCGTTGGCCGAAACCGCGAGACCGCCAACGCCCTGCTGGGTGAGCGTGTTGATGAAGCTGACCTGTCCGTCGGGGGTTCCCTCGGCGGGTGCCTGCTCGTCGTACGTTCCACCGAACTCCTCGATGGCTTCGGCGCCGCCCTTGTCGGAGGTGTCGAAGTAGGCGTTACCGAGGTTCTTCGGTACGAAGGTGATGGCGAGGTTCGCGTCTCCGCCACCCTCTGCGCCGGGCTCGTCAGTTGCGGCACAGCCGGTTGCGACGAGAGCGACGCTCAGCGTGAGCGCAGCAATTGCACCGACGCGGCGTGCGCCTGAGCTGCGTGTGAGGTTCTGAAACAACATCCTTGTTCTCCCTTTATTTTTTCAATGGTCTGGTCGATGTGATTGCACCGACGATCAGGTAACCGCTAGCTCTTGGTGGCTGGTACGGTCTCTGGTTTTCTGCCGCCGGGCTTGGATCGCTTGCTGCGGATCCAGGCCAGGACGCTTGTTGACACCACCGAGGCGACGAGCAGGGTGCCGGTGATGATGTTGATGACATCCGAGGTGACGGAAGCGAGACGAAGCGCGCTGCCGAGCGTGCCGATGAGCAGCACACCAGCGAGAACACCGTGCAGTGCGCCCTTTCCGCCGAAGATCGAGACGCCGCCGAGAAGCACCGCCGCAATGACCGCGAGCTCGAGCCCCGTCTGGTTGTCGCCGCGAGCGCTCGAGAAGCGCAGCGTGTAGAAGATTCCGGCGAGGGCTGCAACGCCGCCGCTCAGTACGAAGAGGATGAACTTGGTGCGTTCGACGTGCACTCCGGAGAAGCGCGCGGCTTCCGGGCTCAGGCCGATCGCAAAGATGCCGCGACCGAACTGGGTGAAGTGCAGCACAATCGCGAAGACGATCGCGAGAACGATCACGAGGATCACAACGCTCGGAATCGCCGTCGCGCCGATCTTCGACTTTGCGAGGTCTTTCCAGAACTCGGTGAAGTCGGTGACGGCGGTTGTGCCGAGAAGTCCAACGGCGAGACCACGGTAGAGAGCGAGCGTTCCGATCGTCACAGCGAGCGATGGCAGCCCGACGACAGTAATAAGGAACCCGTTGAGGGCCCCGGCGATCGCGCCGACGATGATCGCCACGAGAGCGGCGGCCTCGAGCGGCATGCCGCCCTGGTGCAGGGTGCCGAGCGTGACGCTCGCGAGAGCGGCGGTGCTCGCAACCGACAGGTCGATCTCACCCGTGATGATCACAAGCGTCATCGGCAGTGCGAGAAGCAGAATCGGCGTGATGTCGAGAAGCAGGTAGGTCATCGTGATCGGTGCCGCGAAGTGCTTTACCGAGACCGAGGCAACGATGATCACGATGATGAGTCCGGCGAAGACGGCGCTCTCACGCGTGAGGAAGATGCGCTTCCAGAGCGCGCTTCCGTAGTCCTTGTAGTTGCGGGCGACGGCCATGGTCGCGGTGTTTGAAGAAGTCATTAGTCGTTGTCCCTCGCTTCCACGAGCTTGCGAGTTTGTCGAAGAGCGAGCAGGCGGTCGAGAACGATCGCGCCGATGATGAGAGCACCAACGACGGCGCGCTGCCAGAAGTCCTGAACGCCGAGGATCGGCAGTGCGCGGTTGATCGTGAAGAGGAGGAAGGCGCCGATCGCGGCACCCCACACGGTTCCGCTGCCACCGAAGATCGCGACGCCACCGATGACGGCGGCTCCGACGGCCTCGAGCTCGAAGCCGCTGCCGGCCTGCGAGTTGATGGTGCCGTAGCGGGCCGCGTAGAGAACACCGGCGAGCCCGGCGAGAGCGCCGCAGACCACGAAGGCGACGAGAACGCGCTGGGTGACCTTGAGTCCGTAGAGCTGAGCAGCTCCGGGGTCAGAGCCGATCGCGTACAGCTCGCGGCCGCCGCGCTGGTTGCGCATGTACCAACCCGCGGCGATAAGAACAATGAGCGCGATGATCGTGAGCACCGGGATATACAGAATCTGCGCCGTGCCGAGCCCAAGAAAGTCTTTCGGCATGTCTGACGCGTTGATACGGTCGCTGCCGGTCCACGCGACGTTGATACCTCTATAGATGTAGAGCGTGCCGAGCGTGATCACGAGGGCCGGAACCTTCGCAAATGCGACGAGTGCACCGTTGACCAGACCGAGGAGCCCACCGAAGAGGATTCCGGCGACGAAAACGACGATGATCGGGATTCCGGGGAAGTCGATGAACAGGCGACCGGTCATGTAGGCCGTGAGCCCGAGCGTCGAACCGACCGAGAGGTCGACGTTGCGCGTGATGATGACAACCGCCTGGCCGACCGCGACGAGCAGCAGGATGGAGGGAGTCAGAAGAAGGTCACGAAAACCGTCGGCGCTGAACAGAAAGTTCGGGTTCTTGATTGTCGCGGCGGCAACAACAAGAACGAAGGCGAGAAGGATGCCTGTCTCTCGCGCCTTTGCGAAACCACCGAGCCCGTGCAGAACGCGAGTTCCGAACGAGTCTGTGGTCGATGTGGTCAGCGTGGTCACGCGATGGCCTCCTGGCTGTGGGTCGCGGCGAGCATGACGGACTCGGCCGTCGCCTCTGCACGCGGAATGTCTGCGGTGATCCTGCCTTCGCGCACAACGAGCACGCGGTCGGCCATTCCGAGCACTTCGGGCAGCTCGGACGAGATCATAAGAATTGCGAGTCCTTCGCCGGCGAGCTGCGAGAGAAGGCGGTGAACTTCGGCCTTTGTGCCGACGTCGATGCCACGCGTGGGCTCGTCGACGATGAGAATCGAGGGCTTGGTGGCGAGCCACTTGGCAAGAACGACCTTTTGCTGGTTGCCACCGCTCAGGGTGCCGACCTCGGTGTCGAGCGCGCTTGTCTTGACCTCGAGGCGGCTCGCCCAGATGCGGGCAGCTGCGTTTTCATCGCGCGAGAAAAGAAGTCCGAATCGAGCGAGAGTCGAGCGGATGGCCATCGTTGTGTTGAGTGCGACCGAAGAGTCGAGCACAAGACCCTGCTTGCGTCGGTCTTCTGGAACGAGCGCGAGGCCCAGCTTCATGGCGCTCGCGGGGCTGCGGCGCGGAACCGCCTTTCCCTTGATGCTCACCGATCCCGACGCGTAGGGGTCGACACCGAAGACCGCGCGAGCAATCTCGCTGCGACCCGCGCCGACGAGGCCGGCAAGCGCAACGATCTCACCGGAACGCACGGTGAAGTCGACGTCGTGGAAGACGCCGGGCTGAGTGAGACCCTTGACGACGAGAACGGGATCGCCGATCGGCGCTTCTTCTTTCGGAAAAAGTGTTGTGACGTCGCGGCCGACCATGCGGCGCACGAGCTGGTCGACGTTGGTGTCGGCGATCGGGTCGGTCGAGATGTACTCGCCGTCACGCATAACGGTGACCGTGTCGCACAGGTCGAAGACCTCGTCGAAGCGGTGCGAGATAAAGAGCAGCGCACGACCCTCGTCGCGCAGGCTGCGCGCGACAGCGAAGAGTCGGTCGACCTCGACGCCGCTGAGGGCGGCGGTCGGCTCGTCCATCACGAGTACCTTGGCGTCGAGCGAGATGGCCTTGGCGATCTCGATGATCTGCTGGTCGGCGATCGAGAGTCCGAGCGTCGGGCGGTCGGGGTCGATGCGAACTCCGAGGCGCTTGAACAGGCCGATGGCCTCGTTGCGCATGCGCTTGCGGTCGATGCGGCCGAGGCTCAGTGTCGGCTGGCGACCCATAAAGACGTTCTCGGTGACCGATAGATCGGGAAAGAGTGTGGGCTCCTGGTAGATGACAGCGATGCCCGCGGCCTTCGACTGTGCCGTTGTTGTGAAGTCGACGCTCTCGCCCTCGAGCGTGAAGTCGCCGCTGTCGCGCTGGTAGAGACCCGCGATGATCTTGACGAGAGTTGACTTGCCCGCACCGTTCTCGCCGATAAGCGCGTGAATGGAGTTGGACCGAAGGGTGAGGTTGCCGCTCGTGAGTGCCACGACGGAGCCGAACGATTTCGCAATATTGCGAAGCTCGAGGGCTGGAGCGCCGGTGGCGCTGGGGCTAATCGACATTGATCTACCTTGTACTCGACTGTGAGTGATTATTGAATCGTTTTAAGACTACGTAGCAAGGACTATAGGGGCAAGGTTTCGACAACGTCAAGTTGCGGCCGAGATTCACTATTAGTAGACAAACGCCATAACAGTGTCACTATTGAACCCATTCAATTGCGTGGGAAGGTGCAGCAATGTCCGCTGTGAGCATTCGAGACGTCGCGCAGCGCGCTGGCGTCTCGGTGGGAACAGTGTCGAACGCCATCAACCGGCCGGGAATCGTTGCCGCAAACACGGTCGCCAAAGTGCAGGCCGCGATCGATGAACTCGGTTTTATTCGCAACGATGCAGCGCGACAACTTCGGGCCGGCCGCTCGAAAACCATCGGGCTCGTTGTGCTCGACGTGCGAAACCCCTTCTTCACGGATGTCGCGCGCGGCGCTGAAGACCAAGCAGCCCTCTCTGGCTACACGGTGCTTCTCGGTAACAGCGACGAGAGCTCGGCGCGCGAGGCCACCTACCTCGACCTCTTCGACGAGCAGCGCGTTCACGGCGTGCTCATCTCGCCCTTCGATGACATCACCCCGCGACTCGCTGCGCTGCGCAAGCGAGGAATTCCCGCCGTGCTTGTCGACCGGTCAAGCGCCGACGAGTCGTTCAGTTCCGTCTCGGTCGATGACCTCGAGGGTGGCCGCATGGCGGTTCAGCACCTCATCGACATCGGCCGCAGACGCATTGCCTTCATTGGCGGACCCATGGTGATCCGCCAGGTCGCAGACCGCCTCGCCGGCGCACGCCGTGCCGCCGCAGAATCTGACGCCCGATTGGAAGTCATCGAGATCGACGCGCTGAGTGTTTTGGAAGGCCGCCGTGCTGGCGCATCCATCGTCGCTCGTTCTGCAGGCGATCGACCCGACGCGATTTTCGCCGCCAACGACCTCGTCGCCATGGGCGTTTTGCAGGCACTGATGATGCAGGGCGTCGACGTGCGGGTGCCCGACGAGATCGCCCTCATCGGCTACGACGACATCGACTTCGCGAGTGCGGCAGTCGTTCCGCTCTCGTCGATTCGCCAGCCGAGCGCCCTTATCGGTCAGACGGCCGTCGAAATTTTGCTCGACGAGGCCGAGCACCCGGACGCGCGATCGCGCCAGGTCGTCTTTCAGCCCGAGCTTGTTGTACGCGAGAGCACGCGTCAGGGCAGCTAGCCAGCGTCACCCAGCGCAGCTATCGCGCGGCCCAACGGGCTGCCGCCGTCGCGTAGCGCACGCACAAACCTCGTCGCGATGAGCTCGTGCCCGTGTGCGTCGGGGTGAAGGTTATCGGGCAGGCGCTCAGGCTCGTCGAGACCGAGCAGGGTCAGTCCGTCAACGAGAAACAGGGTGTCGTCGCGCGAGGCGAAAACCCGTGCGATCGCCTCGCGCGTGCGGGCGAGGGTCAGACTGCCGTCGCCGGTGGGGATGTCTCGCGGTGTTCCGCCCGCTTTGCCCGGTGCCACTTCGCGCACGGGCCCGGTGGTGTCTTCGAGGATCGAGCAGGCGAGGGCCGTGATGAGCACGATGGGCGTGTGCGGATGACCGTCGCGGATCGTGTCGAGAAAGCCGTGCAGCGCCGGCACTAATGTGCGCAGCCGCATGGCGTCGCCGGTGACGAGGTTGATCCCGATCTTGAGGGTGATGAGATCGGTGTCGGTAGCCGCGATGACGCGGGCGACGAACGGGTCGAGCATCGCGTTTCCCGCGAAGCCGAGGTTGCTGAGTTCCCAGTTCTGCGCGGTGGCAACCTGATGCGGCCAGGGGAGGCGCGGGTCGGCGAGGTCTGATCCGTGACTGATCGAGCTGCCGTAGTGCACCCAGCGCACCCGGCTCGACGTGGGTTCGGGCACAAGCGGGGCCGTCGCCCGAACCGAGTGCAGAGTTGTTGCTGCGGCATGGGGGAGCCAGATGACGACCGACCGGTGCGTGGTGCCGTCACCGCCAAGCAGAAAGCGAATGTGGCTGCGCTCGCCCGGCTCGAATGTCGCCGTTCTGTCGCGTTCCTCAACCCAGCGGTGGCCCTCACCGACACTTACGCGCTCGCTCGCGGTGCCGAACTGCGCAATGAGTACAGCGGGCCGAGGCCGAGCTCCGGGCGCGACAGTGAAGGTGAATGTCGCAGTGACGTCGAGGGCTTTCGCGGCCGTGACAAAACGAAGGGTGACCCCGCTCGTGTGGGCCGCGAAACGCTCGATCGCGGCATCCGCCTGCTGTGCGCGCGTCCACGGCGGCAGCCTCAGCGGAGTGATTCCGTCGGCGCTCTGCTCGATGTGCAATGCGCCGTGGATGGCGCGGGCGAGGTCATCGCGGTCGAGGGTGAAGGTGCAGTCGTGGGTCATGGCAGTTCTCCGTTGGAGCCAAGTTTGGCACGCGAGGCGTGAGTCGCTATTGTCGGAGAAAGCGCTTTCTCCGACACGGAGTCAGGCTACCCCAAGCCGTTCACCGGAGAAACAGGCGATGTCGAATCACGGTTCACCCCCCAGCGGCAGCGAGCCGCGGGGTCGCCGACGCCTCGTGATTGACCTCTCGCCCCTGCGCGAGAGCCCCGCCTATGCCCGGCTCTGGATCGGCGGCGTCATCTCGGGAATCGGCGCGCAACTCACCGTCGTCGCGGTCGGCGTGCAGATCTACGACATCACCGAGTCGACCTTCGCTGTCGCCCTCGTGGGCATCATCGCTTTCGCGCCGATGATCATCGTCGGGCTCTTTGGCAGCACCCTCGTCGACGCGTTCGACCGCCGAACGGTGCTCATCTGGGCGGCAAGCATCTCGTGGTTGAGTGCCGTGGGTATCGCGGTTCTTGCCTGGATCGGCAACACAGAGCTCGCTCCGCTCTACGCGCTGACAACACTGAGCGCCGTCGCATCCACGGTCGTCGGCACGGCGCGATTCGCGATTCTGCCCCGGCTTGTGCCGCGCGCGCAGCTCTCGGCGGCCGCGGCGCTCAGCGGGGTTTCCGCCGGGGTGCAGGCAACAATTGGTCCCGCGCTCGCCGGAGTCCTCATCGCGGGCGTCGGCTACGCGTACACCTACTCGATCGACGTTCTTCTCTATTCGGCAGCCTTCTTTGGCATCGTCACGCTCCCCGCGATTCGCCCCAACGGCGACCGGATCAGCCTCGGCCCGCGTTCGATCTTCGAGGGGGTGCGCTTTCTCGCGACATCCCGCCCGCTGCGTGCGCCGTTTGTTCTTCACGTCGTCGCGATGGTTCTCGGCCGCCCACAGGTGCTGTTTCCCGCGATTTCGGTCACCGTCATCGGGGGTGGTCCGCTCGTCGTCGGCCTTCTCTCGTCGAGCGCCGCGATCGGTGTGCTCGCGAGCAGCGCGATCTCGGGCCCCCTGATGCACGTGCGGCGCCACGGTGTCGCGGCGGGCTGGGCGGCAGTCGCGTTCGGAGCATCGATTCTGGGCTTCGGGGTGGTCATTTTGCTCGCGGGCGTTTCGAACGAGGGCGGTGCGGTACAGGTTGTGCCGCTCGTCGCAGCGTGCGTGTGCCTCTTCGCGTCGGGCGCCTCAGATAACGTCGCGGCGATCTTTCGCACAACGATGATGCAATCGATTGCGCCCGACGCGGTGCGCGGCCGAATTCAGGGACTCACGACCGTTGCCCTCACCGCCGGGCCACGACTCGGTGACGCGTGGGCGGGCGGTGCCGCGACGATCGCCGCACTGTGGGCCGGGCCGGTCGTCGGTGGCGCGCTGATCATCGCTGCGGCTCTCGGAATCACAACGCGAAGCCGGGGCACCCGCGACTACGCGGCGGAGGCACAATGACCACAAACGAACGCTCGATCAAGCGCGCTCGAGTTCTCGAGGTCGCGGCGAACGCGGGTGCCGAGCGCGTCATCCTGACCTCGCCCGCTGCCGTCTCGTGGTACCTCGGCGGTGCGCGGGTGACAGTGCCATTTGGTGGCGATGCGGTTGCTGCCGTTGCTGTGACCGCTGACGGCGACGAAGTGCGCTGCTTCTCGAACGAAATCGAGCGGTTGTGCGCAGAGGAGGGGGTGGATGCCGCGGCCGTAGCCGTCGACTGGCACGGCTCGCTCGTTCCGGTCGCCTGGTCGGCTGATGCGCACACCCTGCTCGAGTCATCGCTTGCGCCACAACTGCGCCGCGCGCGCGCCGCGCTTCTGCCCGTCGAACTCGAGCGTTACCGCTCTCTCGGCCGTGACATTGCGCGCATGCTGACGACCGTCGCCGCGACGCTCACACCCACAACCACCGAGATGGATGCCGCGGCTCTCCTCGCCGCGGGTGTCGTCGCCGTGGGTGCCGAGCCCGTTGTGCTGCTCGTAGCGGGCGGCGAGCGCACGGGCTTTCGGCATCCGGTTCCGACGGCAGCAGCCTTGGGCAACCGCGCGATTCTCGTTGTCGGCGCCCGCCGGCACGGGCTCATCGTGAGTCTCACTCGCTGGGTGACGTTCGGCCCCGCGAGCGCAAACCAACGTTTCGTTGATGCCCGCCTGCTCGAGGTCGAGGCGAATGTGTTCGATGCGACGCGGCCTGGGCGCTCGATCGCCGATGCCTTCGCCGACCTCAGAAACGCCTACATCGAGCAGGGCTTCGACGCCGACGAATGGCAGCGGCATCATCAGGGCGGCCCAACGGGATATGTCGGCCGCGACCCGCGAGCGAGCCCAACCGTGACCGACCTCATCGTCGACGGTCAGGCCTTCGCCTGGAACCCGAGTGCTCGCGCGGCAAAGACCGAAGACACGGTGATCGTGACGTCGAGCGGAATCGAAGTGCTGACGGCCGACGACGACTGGCCGACTGTGATTGTGCGCAATCGCAGCCGCCCCATCGCTCTCGAACAGTGACCCCAAGTGAAAAACAGTGAAAGGTAGACGCATGAGCACCCTCCCCTGGATCCGAGTCGACGGCGACCGGATCGTCGACGAGAACGGCACAACTGTCATCCTCTCGGGCGTTGGCCTCGGTGGCTGGATGAACCTCGAGAACTTCATCACCGGCTACCCCGGCACAGAGCAAGGCATTCGGCGACAGCTGCGCAGCGCGATGGGAGCCGAGTCGTACGACGCGTTCTTTGAGGCGTTCTACGTGGACTTCTTCGACGAGGCCGACGCCGCTCACCTCGCCTCGATTGGCATGAACTCGGTGCGCATCCCGGTCAACTATCGCCACTTTGAAGATGACGATCGACCCTTCGAACTCAAAGAAGAGGGCTTCGCGCGACTCGACAGGGTCATTACGCTTCTCGCCCGCCACGGCATCTATTCGATAATCGATCTTCACGCGCTTCCGGGTTACCAAAACCAGCACTGGCACAGCGACAACCCGACCCACATCGCTGGCTTCTGGGATCACCGGCAGTTTCAGGATCGCGTTGTACACCTGTGGGAGGCCCTCGCCGAGCGCTACAAAAACCGCCCGGAGGTCGCGGGCTACAACCCGATCAACGAACCCTCTGACCCGACCGGCGAGCGGCTCGTTCCGTTCTACGAACGACTCGAAGCTGCGGTGCGTGCCATCGACCCGCGCCACATTCTTTTTCTCGACGGCAACAAGTACTCGACCGATTTCAGTGCATTCAACGCGCGCAGCGAGCCGCTCGCAAACTGCGTCTACACGGCACACGACTATGCGCTGCCGGGCATCACGAGCGCGACGGCGTATCCCGGCGAGACGCGCGGCGAATACTTCGACAAGTCGGTCATCGAGAAGACCTTCCTGCGCCGCACCGAATACATGCGCGAGACGGGCACCCCGATCTGGATCGGCGAATTCGGCCCGGTCTACACGCCCGACCGCGCCCAGGACGCCTGGCGGTTCCAGATCCTGAAAGACCAGCTCGAGGTCTACCGCGACTACGGCGCGAGCTGGGCTCTCTGGACCTACAAAGACATCGGCCTGCAGGGCCTCGTTCACGCCGCAGCCGACAGTGCGTACGTTTCGCTCATCGCACCCGCCGTAGAGCAGAAAGCGCGTCTCGGAGTTGACTCGTGGGGCGGTTCAGATGTTGGCGTTCGCGACATCCTCGACCCGATTGATGCGACCTTCGATCGCGAGTTTCCCGGATACGCACCCTACCCGTGGGGCCGCCAGCCACACATCGCCGTGCTTGTGCGGCACATCCTTCTCGCGGAGCCTCTCGCCGAGCGCTTCGGTCGCCTTTTTGAGGGCGTGGATGTCGCGCGCGCACGTGAGCTCGCCGCGTCGTTCCGCTTCGAGAACACCGTCGAACGCACCGGGCTCACCGAACTTCTGAGCTCGCACCTGGCCCGCTAAAAGGCGCTCAGGCTCGGGGGCTCACGAACCCCGGGCCGGAGCGCTCGGCGGCCCGCCCGCCGGCAAGCGTCACGCGCTCGTTGGGCTGCACCGTCAGCACTAGCGCCGCTCCGTTGTGATCGAGCTCGCCCGTCGTCGCTGTTGCGGAGAGTCCCACCACGGCGATCGGTGTGCCGGCGCGATCGGTCTCAACGCGCCATCCACGCGGAAAACGCAGGTGCTCGGCGCCATCGCGGTAGACGACGATCGTCTCGTCATCGCCCGCGAGTTCGACAACGGTGCCGTCGATCGTGCGCGAGTACGCGACGGCGTCGGCAGCAGTGCCGTGCTCGAGACGTGTCGGGGTGAGTCCACTCAGCCAGACACTGCCGTCGGGTCGGGGCAGGATTCCGCTGTGTCGTTCGACCGCATCGAGAAGCCACAGGATCGACGGCGAGTAGACGGTAGTGAAACCGGCGGTGCCCGTCCACGGGTCGAGGCACTGCGGAAAAGTGTCGGCGTGCGCCACGGCCGAGAGCACGGGCATCGCGGTGAGCGCGAGCTCTGCGACGCGACCGTGGTGCTCGAAAGCTTGTGGGGCGCGGATGAGGCTCAGAAAGTTGCTTGGACCACCCCACGAGTTACGCGTGTAGTCCTTATCGAATCGGGGGTCGTCCATCGCGATCGAGGTGAACCCGTAGTGCGCGAGAAACTTGCCCGTATTGAGCAGGTAGTTCTCGAGCGCGCGACGGAAGAAAGCGTCGTCGCCCACCTCACACGCGAGTACGCGCAGCAGCACATCGGACTCGATGCGAACGAGATTGCCCGCGACATCCCGATCATAAAAATTGCCGTCGTCTTCGTCAAAGCACTGCTCGAAGAGTGCACCGAGTGATGCCGTCGCCTTGTCGCGCCAGGGCTGCGGGTCATGCCCCAGCTCGGCGGCGATGAGTGCGAGGTAGCTGCGCTGGCACGCGACATTCGCCGTGAGGTCGGGCGCGACGAACGGCAGTATCGGCGAGGCGGGATCGTAGTGACGGGCGTCACCGCGGTAGCCGCGGTCGGCGACGAACCAGAAACGCGGCGACAGGTCGTGGCCGGTGTCGAACGTGCAGAAAGCCTCGACCGCACCAGTGCCGCGGGTGTCGCGGTAGCGCTCGAGCCACTCGTCGAAGCGGATCATCGCCCCGTACATCGTGGCGAGATAGTCGGCGTCGCGACCGTTAAGAAGGTAGTGATTCCAGACGGTTCTCGCGAGGGGCGTGACGATCTGAATCTGGCTGAAGCCAGCGCCGTCGTCGGTCACCTTGTACGGGATCATGCCGTCATCGCGCTGGTGCTGGGCGAAAAGAGCGTGGGTGTCTCGCGTGACCTCTGGCGCGAAGCGGGAGAGAATCTCGGAGTTGATCGTTGCGGTGCTCTCGATCCAGCTGCCGTGGTAGACGCCGCCCTCGTTAAGCACGGGGGAGCTGTCGCCGATCGGCCTCACGCACAGTTCGAGTTCTGCAACGGCCTGGTTCCAGCGGTGTTCGAGGCGTCCGCCGATCGCGACGAAGCTCACTCCGGCTGTCGCGAAACCTGCTGCAATCGGCCCAGTGCCCAGGGGCTGCGCGGAACGCAGTCGGGCAAGAGCGTCATCGATGAGCGTCACGAAGCTATCCTTTCGCACAAACCGGGGGCGCCCCAGTGGGCCGCCCCCGGTTTGTTGTCGCGCTGGTTACTCGAGGTCAGACGAGAGGTTGTCGACCCAGACGGCCGCGGCCTCCTGTGGTGACATCCTGCCGAAGAGCACCTCGGCCTCTGCGTCTTGCGAGTACTTGTTCATGTTGGCGCCGCCGTTGGGCTGCGGGGGAGCAACCTCGCCCGATTCGAAGATCGTCGCCACGTACTCTGCGGCGGTCTTGCTCGGCCCCTCGAGAAGCGGCTCGACAATTGCAGCGGTGTCGGGGTTGAACGGCACTCCGCGGGTGTCCTTGATAAGCGCGGCGGCCTTTGGGTTGCTGAGGAACCAGTCCATCAGCATTGCCGAAGCGACCGGGTGCTTCGTCGCGGCGTTGATCGACCAGAACGCCGAGGGCAGAAGGGCGACGCCGGTCTTGTCGGTGTCGGTCGGCGGCGTCAGGATGAGCGTTTCGCCACCGAGACCGTAGGTGCCGACGAGGTTGCTGTAGCCGAAGGTGATTCCCGCCTGGCCGAGCGTGTAGAGCTGCTGGTCTGGCGGAAGTGCCCAACCGGCGGTCACGATCGTCGGGTCGGGAAGTCCGCCACCCGCCTGCAACTCGAGCTCTTTCTCGTAGAGACCAGCGATGACGTCGGCGTCAACGCCGAGCTTGCCATCGAAGTCGTAGAGGCCGAACTCGGTTTCTTGCGCTGCATAGGTGCCGATGATGTCCTGCACACGAATGTCGATACCGTAAACCTTGGCACCGCTCTTGTTCTTGAGGCCGGCAGAGCCGATGGTGTTCGCGGCCTCGATCAGGTCATCCCAGGTCCAGCTCGCGTCAGGAACCGCAACGCCAGCCTCTTCGAAGATGTCGGTATTGATAAACGCGGCCGTGGCGTTGCCTCCGGTGGGCAGACCGTAGAGCTTGCCGTCGACTTCGGCGCTGGTCGTCGAGACGTCTGGATACTTCTCGATCTGCGCGGCGTCGGCGACAGTGCTGAGATCGAGAAGGGCGCCGACCGAACCGAACTCCTGCGGCTTCGCGCCACCCAGAGCGAAGACGTCGGGCGCCGTGTCGCCACCACCACCGAAGTCGGTCGCGAGTCGGTTGAACAGGTCATCGGGGCTTCCGACGGGCGTCTGCGTCACTGTGATGTTCGGGTACTCGTCTTCGAAGCCTGTGATGACTTCGTCGAAGAGCGCGGCGCGCACATCGTCACCCCACCAGGAGATCTCGAGAGTGATCTCTTCGTCGGGGTCGAAGGGTGCTGCGGCGTTGTCGTCGGGGGATGCAGAGCATCCAGCCAGAACGAGCGTCACGGCGAGGGCGGATCCAAGAACCGCCTTGCTCGTGAGGGACCGGGTTGTACGCGTCATTGCGCCTCGATTCATGTCGTGGTGGAGACCCACCAGGGCTGCTTGCTGGATTGGTCGGGGGCTGTGTTGCCTCCAGCCGCTGTTGCACGACATGCGGGACCTCGTCGTGAAACCGCTTTCTCGGAAATTAGCATCGACCTCCGCGAATGTCAACGGAGACCGACAATCTCAGATTCGGGCCGGGCCTGTCGACCCGCGCACCTCGAGGCGGGGCTGGAATACGACGTTGTGGCCCGGGGCCTCGCCCGCGATGAGGGAACGCATTCGCTGCCAGGCCTGCCCGCCCAGCTCATCGTGCGGCACTGAAACCGTTGTGAGCGAGGGTGCGCTGTACCGCGCGAACGGGATGTCGTCGAAGCCCGTCACCGAGATGTCGCCGGGCACGCTGATGCCCAGCTCGATGAGGCCATTGAGCAGACCGATCGCCACGAGGTCGTTAAACGCGAGAGCGGCGGTAGCCCCCGAATCGCGCACGGCGGTGGCGGCCGCGTGCCCGTCTTCACTTGTCGCGCCGCTCGGAATTCGCGCAACGTGGGCATCCGGCATCCGTCGCTCAAAATCGGCGAGTCCCTCGAGTCGGTGGCCGTTCGAGACACTGCCGGCCGGCCCCTCGAGAAACACAAAGCTGCGGTGGCCGAGTTCGTAGAGGTGCTGGGCCAGATCGAAGATTCCCGAGCGGTAGTCGACGGTGAGTGATGGCGCGTCGATGCGCGAGTTTGCGCGGTTGATGAGCACAAGGGGCCGCAGCGAATCGGCAAGAGCGACAAGCTCGGTGTCAGACATTCGCGGTGCGCAGAGCACAACCGCGTCGCAGCGCCGGCGAATCTCGCTCACGAGCAGGGGCTCATCGCTGGGCGACTCGGCGGAGTCGGCGACAAGCACGCGGTAGCCGTCTTTTGCGGCTGCCTTGCTCAGGCTCGAGAGCATTGCCTGGAAGGCGGGGTTGGCGAGATCGGGAACAACAAAAGCGATGGCGCTCGTCTGCCCGAGCGCGAGGCTGCGGGCGAGGTGATTAGGCGAATAGGAGAGCTCGGCAGCGACGGCGCGCACGCGATCGGCGACGGCTGCATCGCCGAGAAAGCGGCCGTTCATCACGCGAGAGACAGTCGCGGGAGACACGGCTGCCTGCTTCGCCACTTCGGCGATTGTGGCAGCGCCCGATCGACGGATCACGAGCTGCTCCTTTCCTGTGTGCTGTGCCTCACACGATAATGGCGCGTGGGGTGCGGTTTGACGTTTTTCTATTCCGCGGCAATAATCGGACACCACACGTGAAACCGCTTTCTCGAAACTTTGCGAGAAACGCGTTTCACAGTCTACGAGGAGGTCGACGGTGAGCAGTCTCGGCGAATTGCGCACGATTGCGCTGAGCGCGCGTCGCTCGGGCGCTCGGGTGAAAGAGAAAACGCCCGACAATCTGGCGGCTTACCTGTTTTTGCTTCCCTGGCTCATTGGCCTGGTCGTATTCACGATCGGCCCGATGCTCGCATCGCTCTATCTCTCGTTCACCGACTACAACCTGCTCAAGTCGCCCCTCGAGTACCCGCCTGACTTCATCGGGCTCGAGAACTACACAAAGATGCTCGGCGACGGCGCCTTCTGGAACTCGTTCCGGGTGACAGTCACCTACGTGATCATCTCGGTGCCACTGCAACTCGCGCTCGCACTTGCTCTCGCGCTTCTTCTCGACCGCGGAATGCGCGGACTGTCGTTCTATCGCTCGATCTTCTACCTGCCGAGCCTTCTCGGCGGTTCGGTCGCTATCGCGATTCTCTGGCGCCAGGTGTTCGGCAAAGAGGGCCTCGTCAACGGCTTTCTCGCGCTCTTCGGAATCGACGGACCGGGCTGGATCGGTCACCCCGACTTCGCGCTCGGAACGATCATCATTCTGCACATCTGGACCTTCGGCTCACCGATGGTCATCTTCCTCGCCGGTCTGCGGCAGATTCCTGAGATGTACCACGAGGCTGCCGCGGTCGACGGGGCGGGCAAATTTCGCCGCTTCTTCTCGATCACGCTGCCGCTGCTCACGCCGATCATCTTCTTCAATCTCGTGCTGCAGATCATCTTCGCGTTCCAGACCTTCACCCAGGCCTACGTGGTCTCGGGCGGAACGGGCGGCCCCGCCGACTCGACGATGTTCTACACGCTGTTCCTCTACCGCACCGGGTTCCTTGAGTACGACATGGGCTACGCCTCGGCGATGGCCTGGTTCCTGCTCATTGTGATCGGGGCCTTCACCGCGTTCAACTTCTGGCTATCGAAATTCTGGGTGTTCTATGACGACTGATCTGACAGCTGCACCACCGGTGCCAAAGACAACACGGATGACTCGGTCATCCGCCTCCTATCGTGCTCGCGGCCGAGTGACCTCGGTGCTCAAGCATCTCGGGCTCATCGCTGTCTCGGTCGTGATGATCTACCCGCTGATCTGGCTCATCGTCTCGAGCTTCAAGCCCAACGACGAGATCTTTCGCGACCTGAGCATCTTCACGACGAACCTCACCGTCGAGAATTACGTGAACGGCTGGAACGACCTGCAGTTTCCGTTCAGCACATTTCTTCTGAACTCGACGGTGCTGTCGGTCGGAGCGATTCTCGGCAACCTCATCTCGTGCTCGCTCGCGGCGTACGCGTTCGGCAGGTTGAAGTTTCGTGGCCGCACGCTTCTCTTCGCGATCATGCTCGCGACGATCATGCTGCCGTTTCAGGTTGTGCTCGTTCCGCAGTTCACGATCTTCAAAGAACTCGGCTGGCTCAACACGTTCCTGCCGCTCATCGTTCCAAAGTTTCTCGCGACCGACGCGTTCTTTGTGTTCCTGATGGTGCAGTTCATCCGCGCGCTACCGAACGAGATCTTCGAGGCGGCGCGCATCGACGGCGCCGGGCACATCCGCACCTTCGTGCAGGTCACGCTGCCGCTTATGGTTCCGGCTCTCGCGACGACGGCGATCTTCACGTTCATCTGGACCTGGGGTGACTTCTTCGGCCCTCTCATCTATCTGCGAATACCCGAGAGCTTCCCGGTCTCGGTCGCGCTCAAGGGGTTCCTCGACGCGCAATCGAGCTCTGACTTCGGCTCGATGTTCGCGATGTCGGTCGTCTCGTTGATACCGCTCTTTCTCGTGTTTCTCTTCGGCCAGCGCTACCTCATCAAGGGGTTCGCAACAACAGGAATCAAATAATGCAGCGCTACGCAATCGTCGGCACGGGCTCGCGCGCCCAGATGTACATCGACGCCATCACCGGTGTGCATTCGGATGTCGCGGCGCTCGTCGCTTGGGCAGACACGAACTCCGGGCGGCTGGGCTATTACGAGGCAGCGCTGCCGGCGGGTACGGCTGCTCCGCATCGGTTCACTCCCGATCAGCTTGCCGCGGTCGTTGCCGAGTTGAGCGTTGATCGCGTGATCATCACGTCGCCCGACGTGACTCACGCTGACTATGTTGTCGTCGCCCTCGACGCGGGTGCCGACGTTATTGTCGAGAAGCCGCTGACGACAACCGAAGAGGGCGTGCGGGCGATCTCGGCCGCCGTCGACCGCACCGGTCGAAGCGTCACGGTGACGTTCAACTATCGGTACTCACCGCGCAATACGGCACTGCGCGAGCTCATCGCGAGTGGTGAGATCGGCGACGTGACATCTGTGCACTTCGAATGGGTGCTCGACACGTCGCACGGTGCCGACTACTTTCGGCGCTGGCATCGCGACAAGCAGAACTCCGGTGGCCTGCTCGTTCACAAGTCGAGCCATCACTTCGACCTCGTCAACTGGTGGCTCGATGATGTTCCGGCTCGTGTTTTTGCGAGCGGCGGGTTGCGGTTCTACGGTCGCGACAATGCCTCGCAGCGAGGCATCGGTGAGCGGCCAGATCGCGGCACAACCGACTCCGAGTTGCGCGACGCCTTCAGCCTCGACCTTCGCGCCGACGACCAGTTGCGTGGGCTCTACCTCGAGCAGGAGGGGTTCGACGGATACCGCCGCGACCAAGACGTGTTCGACGCGGGCATCACCATCGAAGACAACCTCGCACTCGTTGTCGACTACGCCTCGGGCGCGACGATGTCGTACGCCCTCAACGCGCACTCGCCGTGGGAGGGCTACACGGTCGCCGTAAACGGAACCCGCGGCCGCGCCGAGCTTCTTGTTGTCGAGCGAGGGGCCGTGCTACTCGACGAGAACGGTCGCAGCATCATCGATCCGAGCGCCCGACCCGAAAACGTTGTTGACGCCGACACTCGGCCCGTCGGCGACTGGCTCACGGTGCAGCGGCACTTCGAAGCAGCCCGCGCGGTCGAAATCGCCGAGGCGGTCGGCGGCCACGGCGGCGGAGATGCCGTGCTGCTGCGCGATGTCTTCGTCGGGGGCGGCGATGACCCACTCGGCCACGCGGCAACCTGGCGCGACGGAGTTCGCTCTGTCGTTGTCGGCATCGCAGGCAACCGCTCGCTCGAGAGCGGCCAGGCCGTGCGCGTCGCCGATCTCGACATCGGCGCGGCCCTCGGAGCAAGCGAGTGAGCCGCTACCTCGTTACGGGCGGCTCTGGCAGGCTCGGCCGAAGTGTTGTCGACGTTCTCGCTCTCGCCGGGCACGAGGTTGTGTCGATCGACCGCGTCGCCCACCCGGGTCTTGCCGCAGAGCAACACGAGTTCGACCTGAGTGATGCCGCGGCGACAACAGAACTCGTGGCGTCGATCGCGCCCGACGCCATCATCCATCTCGCGGCGATAGCCGTTCCCTTCGGTTCGCCCGATCCAGAGCTGTATGCGACAAACACCGGGCTGGCGTTCACCGTGCTCGACGCGGCGCTCTCTGCCGGTGTTGGCTCCCTGCTCGTCGCGAGCAGCCCCACGGTGATCGGCTACGGCGCGCCCGCCGGGTGGCTGCCCGACTACCTGCCGATCGACGAGAAGCACCCCGTCGCACCGTGGAACGGCTACTCCCTCTCTAAGCACGCTGTCGAGAACATTGTCGCGATGGCCGCGCGCGCTCACGGTTCCGACATCACCGTCGGCTCCTTTCGGCCGTGCTTTGTCATCGCGCCAGAGGAGTGGCGCGGCGCTCCGACCCAGCAAGGCCACACGGTTCTCGAGCGGCTCGAGAACCCCGAGCTCTCGGCCGTCGCGCTCTTCAATTACGTCGACGCACGTGATGCGGGCGAGTTTGTTCTCGCCTGGCTCGACCACCGCGATCGGGTGCCCAACGGCAGCTGTTTCTTCGTCGGCGCTCAGGACTCGCTCGTCGTCGAGCCTGTCGACGCGGCGATCGCTCGCTATCTGCCGGGTCTTGGGGCTTTCACCGCACAGCTCGGCCCCGCATCCGCCGTCTTCGATTCCGGCCTTGCCCGTGAACTACTGGGCTGGCAGGCGCAACGCTCTTGGCGCACCGAGCTCGCAAACGCACACGTACTCGTCCGGGAGGGCGCATGACCGACCTGACCTTTGCTCCCACCGGGCCGCTTTTCTTTCCGGTGACACCGTTCGACGATCGCGGTCGCGTGGAGGTTGGCGCGCTCGAAGCGCACCTCGCGTCGCGGCTTCCGCATCGCCCCGGCGGTGTCTTCATCGCCTGCGGCACCGGCGAGTTTCACGCGCTGTCACTCGCCGAGTACTCGACAGTTGTCGAGCACGGGGTGCGCGTAACCGCGGGTTCCGTGCCAGTCGTCGCCGGTACGGGTGGGCCTCTCGGACACGCCCTCGCGTGCGCCGCCGAAGCCGAGCGGCTCGGTGCCGACGCTCTTCTTGTGCTGCCGCCCTACCTCGTCGCCGGCCCGCAAGACGGAATCGTCGCCTATGTCGAGGCGATCGCAGCGGCGACGCGACTGCCGCTCATCATCTACCACCGGGGGGCGTCGCAGTTCACCGTCGACTCGATCGACCGCCTCATCGCGAACCCGAGTGTTGTGGGAATCAAAGACGGCGTCGGTGACGTCGCCCTCGCCCAGGAGTTTGTTCTCGCGGCAGAGCGCGCCGGCCGCGGCGACATTCTCTTTTTCAACGGGCTTCTCACCGCAGAGCTCAGCCAGCTCGCCTACCGCTCGATCGGCATACCCCTCTATTCGTCGGCAGTCTTCGCGATGGCACCCGATATCGCCGGGGCATTCTTCACCGCATATACCGGCATGGATGACGCGGCAGCACGACGGCTACTCGATGGTTTCTACGCACCCCTCGTACGGTTGCGCGACGCGGTGCCCGGATATGCCGTCTCGCTCATCAAAGCCGGGGTGTCACTCGACGGCGTGCCGGCCGGTTCGGTGCGCGCGCCGCTCGTCGACCCTAACCCGCAGCACCTCGCGCGACTGGCAGCGATTCTCGAGCGCGGCAGGGACCTCGTGGCATGACTTCTGCCGTGATCGCCGCGATACAGACCCGCATGCTGCGGGTTCCGCTCGCGCGGCCCTGGGGCTCAGACGTGCGTGACCTCGGCGTCGTCGTTGTCACGGTGCACGACTCGCATGGCGCGCAGGGCGTCGGATTCTCGTGGACACCGTCGATCGGTGCGCGTGCCGTTCGATCACTCATCGATGACGATCTGACCCCTTTTCTGCTCGGGTCAGTCGCCGACACAAGCGGTTGGCAGTCGGCATGGGAACACGTGCACGAAGCCGGCGGTGGCGGAGTCACGACAATCGCGCTCGCCGGCATCGACCTCGCGCTGTGGGACCTTCGCGGCAAGCGCGAGGGCGCGTCACTCGCGAGTCTTCTCGGTCGCACGCACGAGAGTCAGCCGGTCTACGGCAGCGGTGTCAACATCCACTACTCGATTGACGAGCTGCAAGCGCAGGCACGTCGCTGGGTCGCTGCCGGCTACGCGGGGGCGAAGATCAAGATCGGCAAATCCGACCTGCAAGAAGACCTCGACCGGGTCGCTGCGGTGCGCGAGATTGTGGGCCCCGACCGCGCCCTTATGGTCGACGCGAACCAGCGCTGGACGCTGCCGCGAGCCGTTGAGGCCGCGCAGGCGCTCGCCGCATTCGACGTCGCCTGGCTCGAAGAGCCTTTGCGCGCCGATGACACCGCCGGCTATCGAGCGCTACACGCAGAGTCGCCCGTTCCGATCGCTCTCGGCGAGAATCTGCACACGATCCATCGCTTTCGCGACTTTCTCGATGCGGGGGCAATAGACGTCGCTCAGCCGAACATCGTGCGCGTGGGTGGGGTAACGCCATTTCTCGTGATCGCTGATCTGGTTCGTGACGCCGGGGTGACCCTCGCTCCGCACCTACTGCCCGAGCTCTCGGCTCAGGTCGCCTTCGCGCTGCCCGAAGAGACCTGGGTCGAAGACGTCGAAGATGCCGGCTTCTGGCAGTGCGGCGCGCTGGAGCGCCCAAGTGCCGTCGAGTTCGTGACGGGCCGCGCGACCGGCGGCAACCGACCGGGACTCGGCCTGGATTTTGTGAATGAAATAGCTACGGGAGACGCATCATGAGCACGGTATCTGACACTGTCGACGTTGCGACGAGCGCTGCGACGAGCGCTGTGGTGCCGATTCTCGAGTCGACCGCTGCCCAGCGTGCGGTCTGGCTCGACGCGGTCGCCGATGCGCTCGACGGCCATCGTGACGAACTCGTGGCAGTCGCCGACGAAGAGACCGCACTCGGTGTCGATCGCCTGCGCGGAGAAGTCGGCCGCACAACGGGGCAACTGCGGCTCTTCGCTCGAGCGATCGTCGAGGGCTCGTACCTCGAAGTGGCAATCGATCACGCCGACGCGAGTGCGACGCCCCCGCGGCCCGACCTACGCCGGATGCTCAGGCCGATCGGCCCCATCGCCGTGTTCGCGGCATCCAATTTTCCTTTCGCTTTTTCTGTGGCCGGGGGAGACACGGCCTCGGCGCTCGCCGCTGGGTGCCCCGTTATCGTCAAGGCGCATCCGGGGCACACTCGGTTGTCGCGGCTCACGGCGACGATTGTGTCGAATGCGCTCGCCGAGGCCGGTGCACCCGCCGGAACCTTCGCCCTAGTCGACGGGTACGACGCCGGTGTTGAGCTCGTGCAGAGCGCGGGTGTCGCGGGCGTCGCGTTTACGGGCTCGGTTCGTGGTGGTCGCGCGCTGCACGACCTCGCTGCGGCTCGCCCCGCTCCGATTCCCTTCTTCGGCGAGCTCGGCAGCGTCAACCCCGTCGTTGTGACCCGTGCCGCCGACGCGGCTCGCGGTGCCGAACTCGCCGCGGGACTCGCCGCATCGTTCTCGCTCGGTGCCGGCCAGTTCTGCACAAAGCCCGGGGTCGTTTTTGTGCCGCGCAACTCGACTCTCGCAGCGTCGATCGTGGCGCCGGTCGGCGGCCAGCGGCTTCTGACAGAGGCGATTGACGCGGGATTCCGCGAGGGTCTCGAAGACCTCCTGTCGATCGCGGGTGTGACAGTGCTGTCGGCCGGCAACGGTGCTGGCCCGCAGCCCACAATCATTGAGGTGGATGTCGCGACTCTTGCCGCGCACGCGCGCAAGATTCTCGCCGAGGTTTTTGGCCCGGTCACCGTGCTCGTGACCTACGGCGACGACGACTCTCTTCGCGAGGCCCTCGGCTACCTCGAGGGAACCTTAACCGCAACGCTGCACGCCGAGGCGAGCGACGACACGACCGACATCGTGCGAATTCTCACCGGTATCGCGGGTCGCGTTCTGTTCAGCGGGTGGCCGACGGGTGTCGCTGTTGCGTGGGCGCAGCACCACGGCGGGCCATGGCCCGCGACGACATCGCAGCACACATCGGTCGGAGTCACGGCGATTCGTCGGTTCCTGCGACCGATCGCCTACCAGGATGCGCCGGAGGCCATCTTGCCCCGAGAGCTTGTCGAATCGAACCCGTTGAGCGTTCCGCGCCGGGTCGATGGAGTGCTCGTGACATCGGCAGCATAGAAAGACTGGTCTATCCGGCCCGCGACTGCCACTATTTACTAACGCACGAGTACGGCTCGCGCTGTAGTCGAGGAGTGGAACGTGTCAGCAAGCGTTCGTGATGTCGCAAAACGCGCGGGCGTTGCGGTCGGCACTGTATCCAACGTTCTCAACCGCCCGGAGAAGGTATCCGAAGACATCCTGCAGCGGGTGCTCGCCGCAATCGATGAACTCGACTTCGTGCGCAATGATGCGGCCCGCCAGTTGCGCAGCGGTCGCAGCGCCTCGATCGGCCTCGTTCTCATCGACGTGCAGAACCCATTTTTTACGGATGTCGCACGTGGCGCTGAGCGCCGCGCCGCCGACGAGCGGCTCTCGGTGACCCTCGGCAACAGCGACAGTGATGCGACGCGACAGGCCGCCTACCTCGACCTGTTCGAGCAGCAGCGCGTTCAGGGAATCCTCATCACCCCTTTCGGCGAAGTGCACGAGCGGCTCGTTCAGCTCAAGCGCCGGGGCACACCCGTTGTGCTCATCGGCCGCGGCGTCGTCGACCCGAGTTTCAGCCTCGTCTCTGACGACGACCTCGCCGGCGGGCGCCTCGCCATCGAACACCTCATCGCCCAGGGGCGCACGCGCATCGCATTTGTCGGAACCCACGAAAAGGCCGGCCACATCGCCGACCGGCTCGAGGGCGCTCGTCGCACTGTCGAAGAGCACCCCGGGGTCACCCTCGATGTCATCCAGGTCGCGAGCCTCGACGTCGACAATGGCAGGGATGCCGGTGCCCGCATCGTCGCCCGCCCCCGTTCCGAACGCCCCGACGCGATCTTCGCAGCGAACGACCTCGTTGCCATCGGGTTGCTTCAAGCGCTCATCATGGGCGGCGGCATCGATGTGCCCGGCGAGATCGCGGTCATCGGCTACGACGACATTTCGTACGCCCGGGCGGCGGTTGTTCCGCTGTCGTCGATTAGGCAGCCGACCGCACTTATCGGGCAGACTGCTCTAGAGATCCTGCTCTCCGAGGCGTCGAATCGTGACGCAATACCGCAGCAGATCGTCTTCGAACCCGAGCTCGTTGTGCGTGAAAGCACAGGAAAACCTTAAGGAACTCAGCATGTCTGTCGTCGTCGTAGCAATCCAGACCCCCAAGCCCGGCCGACTGCAGGACGTGCTTGATGCCTTCGAGGTTGTCACCCCGCTCGTTCACAAGGAGAAGGGCTGCGAGCTCTACGCCGTGCACACCGATGGCGAGGCCGTCTACATCATCGAGCGCTGGTCGAGCCAGGAAGACCTCGACCTGCATGCCGCCGGCGAGCCACTCGTCAAGCTCGATGAGCTGCGTGGCGATGCCCTCGCCATTCCGGTTGCCGTGCACGTTATGAGCAACCTTCCCTACGGCGAAGCGCTGCTCGGCACGATTCAGTAGCGCGAAACAACGCCGCAACATCTGCCGTCTAGGCTGGGGCAATGGGCGACCTGTTCGATGGCTACGGTGGTACGTCCACACGTTCGCGAGGCACGGCTGCCTTCGACGAGATGTTTTCCACCCCCGGTACCGCGCGTAGCGCGTACAAAGAAATTCACGCTGCGCTCGCGCAGATGACGCAAGAAGAGTTGCGTGGTCGAACCGAAGCGCTCGGTGCCTCGTACCTCGCTCAGGGCGTGACCTTTGACTTCGCGGGGGAGGAGAGGCCGTTCCCCCTCGACGCAGTGCCGCGCGTCATCGCGCAGGCAGAGTGGCTCGAAGTCGAAGCCGGCATCAAGCAGCGCGTTCGCGCGCTCGAGGCTTTTCTCGCCGATATCTACGGCAAGCAAGAGGCGGTGCGTGACGGAGTCATCCCCGCAAAGCTCATCACCTCGTCGAGTCACTTTCATCGCGAAGCTGCGGGAATCGAACCGGCAAACGGTGTGCGAATCCAGGTCTCCGGTATCGACCTGATCAGAGATGAGAAGGGTGGATGGCGCGTTCTCGAAGATAACGTGCGTGTTCCGTCTGGCGTGAGTTACGTCATCTCCAATCGCCGGGTCATGGCCCAGACCCTGCCGGAACTCTTCGTCTCGATGCGCGTGCGCCCCGTCGGCGACTACCCGCACAAGCTTCTGCAGGCGCTGCGCGCGTCGGCTCCCGAAGGTGTCGATGACCCCAACGTCGTTGTACTCACCCCCGGTGTCTACAACTCCGCGTACTTCGAACACACGCTTCTCGCTCGCCTGATGGGTGTCGAGCTCGTCGAGGGCCGCGACCTGTTCTGCTCCGGCGGCAAGGTCTTTATGCGCACAACGAGCGGTCCTACTCGTGTCGACGTCATCTACCGCCGCGTCGACGACGAGTTTCTCGACCCGCTGCAGTTTCGCGCCGACTCGATGCTCGGCAGCCCCGGGCTTATGCTCGCCGCACGACTCGGCAACGTCACGATCGCGAACGCAGTCGGCAACGGTGTCGCAGACGACAAGCTCGTTTACACGTACCTTCCCGACCTCACGAAGTACTACCTCGGCGAAGATCCCATTCTCAAGAACGTCGACACGTGGCGCCTCGAAGATCCGGGAGCTCTCGAAGAGGTGCTCGACCGTCTCGACGAGCTTGTGGTCAAACCCGTTGACGGGTCGGGCGGTAAGGGTCTCGTAGTTGGCCCCGCGGCATCCAAGTCAGAGCTTGAAGACCTGCGCCAGCGACTCATCGCCGACCCTCGTGGTTGGATCGCGCAGCCGGTTGTGCAGTTGTCGACGATTCCGACGCTTGTTGACGACGGGATGCGCCCGCGTCACGCCGATCTGCGACCCTTCGCCGTCAACGACGGAAAAGACATCTGGGTGCTGCCGGGTGGGCTCACCCGCGTCGCGCTGCCCGAGGGCGAGCTCGTTGTAAACAGCTCGCAGGGTGGCGGCTCCAAAGACACCTGGGTTGTCGGGCTCGACCCGCTGCAGGTCTCGCGCCACAGCATCCAGGGGCTCGTTGCCGATCAGGCCGCGAACACCTCGTCAATTCCGATCATCACTGCCGAGCACCTGCAAGACCATGGCCCTGAAGACCGGCCGCTCGGGCACGGGCAGCAGGAGCAGCAGCAACAGTCAAAGTCTTGCGGGTTGAGTAGCGCGCCAGCGCGTATCGAAACCTCACCCGCGAGCGACTCGGTTTCGATACGGCCGCGAGCGGCCTACTCAACCATCGACAGCGCGAAGGACGAATCATGCTGAGTCGCATCGCCGAATCACTGTTCTGGATCGGGCGATACATCGAGCGTTCCGACGGCACGGCGCGCATCCTCGACGTGCACCTGCAGCTGCTGCTCGAAGACCCGTGGATCGAAGAAGACCTCGCCTGCCGCTCCCTGCTGAGCGTTATGGGATCCGAGGCGCCCGTCGACCAGGTTCTGACACGTCAGGATGTGCTGAGCATCCTCGCGGTCGATCGTTCCGAACCGGCATCCATCGCGTATTCGCTTGGAGCTGCTCGCGAGAACGCCCGCCGCGCTCGCGAGATTGTCTCGACCGAGCTGTGGGAATGCCTCAACACGACCCGCGCGCGTATGCCGCGCAAGGTGTCGAGCGACAAGGTTCACGAGTTCTTCGGCTGGGTGCGCGAACGTAGTGCGCTCGCCGTCGGCATCATCGAGAGCGCGACGAGTCGTGACGAGGCGTGGCAGTTCTTCACCCTCGGCCGCTCGATCGAGCGCGCGGACATGACCGCGCGACTGCTTGCCACCCGGTCGCTCACCGAGGCCAGCGGCCCGTCGTGGACGACGATTCTGCGCAGCTGTGGCGCGTATGAGGCCTACCTGCGCACTTACCGCGGTGTGCCGAGTGCGCGCAACGCTGCCGAGTTCTTGCTGCTCGACCGGCTCTTTCCGCGAAGCATTCTCTTCTCCGTCTCGCGTGCAGAGGCGTGCATGCGTGAGATCGAGCCGCGCGCCGACCGCGTTGGAGTCTCCGACCAGGCGCAGCGACTGCTCGGCCAGATCCGTAGCGAGCTCGAGTACCGACCGATTGCAGACATTCTCGAAGACCTGCCGCGTCACATGGACAACGTGCAGCTCGCTACGAGCGCCGCGTCGGAGGCGATCCGCCAGCGATACTTCCCGACGAACGCCGCACCAAGCTGGGTGGGAGAGAGCTCGTGAACCGCCTACGCATCAAGCACATGACCGGTTTCCACTACGGCGGAGACGTCACGGCGTCGTACAACGAGGCGCGCATGCTGCCGATCTCGTCAGACGGTCAGCTTGTGCTCTACTCGAACCTCGAGATCCTGCCGATCTCGAGCCAGCACCAGTACGTCGACTACTGGGGTTCGCGCGTCTCGTCGTTCGAGATTCTCACGCCGCACAAAGAGCTCTCGCTCACCGCGAACAGTCTCGTTGAGGTGCGCCCGCGCCTGCACGACAACCAGTCGCTCTCGTGGGACGACCTCTCTGTCGCCGCCGAGAAGGCCACCTCGTACATCGAGCAGACAGCCCAGACGCGCCGCACCTCGCCGCCTGACGACGTGCTCGCGATCGCTGCCGAGATCGCCGGGCGTGCCGCCGACCCGTGCACCGCTGCGCTCGAGATCTGCACGGCGATCGGTGACGCGATGGAGTACATGCACGGGGTCACAGCCGTGACATCCACAGCCAAAGAGGCGTGGGCCGTGCGCAAGGGTGTCTGCCAGGACATCACCCACATCGCCCTCGGCGCTCTGCGCTCGGTCGGGATCCCCGCCCGCTACGTGTCGGGCTACCTGCATCCGAAGCCATCCGCCGAGATCGGCGAGACCATCGCCGGCGAATCGCACGCCTGGGTCGAGTGGTTCTGCGGCGAGTGGCGCGGCTTCGACCCGACAAACCTCATCGACATCGGCGACCGTCACGTGACAGTCGGCCGCGGCCGCGACTACAACGACGTGCCCCCGCTGCGTGGCGTCTACGCCGGCCCCTACGGGTCTGAGCTGTTCGTCAAGGTAGAGATCACGCGCGAAAGCTAGAACCGTCGAAAACTGCTCTTCGCGTAGGTTTTTGGAGCAGTTTTCGACGATGGGGCGCGCTCGCCCGCAGAGCTCGTGGCGGCGAAACGTTCCAGCTGCCACACATCGACCTGCGGCGCGCAACGAGGGTCGATCTGTGGCAACCCGATCGCGCGCGGGCACAATTGCGGCGATGGATGTCGCGGCCGAGATGTCCACTGGACGCAAAGTGTCGCCTGCCGCGCCCGAAGCAACAGTTTGCGTCCACTGGAACGTTCTAACGTGCGGTTCGGCGCGACTAACCGCGCCGCGCCACCGTCTCGTCGATCGCGAGCTCCTCTTCGGCGCGAGCGCGCTTGTCGCTGCGCGGCACGACCCTGAAGCGTCGGCGAACGAAACGCACGCGCAGGTTCTTTGACACCATGATCCAGGTGATGCCCACGATCGCGGCGATAAACCCGGAGAGGCCCGCGACGCCGAGCGCCCAGCGCGGCCCGAACTCGTTGGCGACGAGGCCCACGATGGGGGCGCCGAGGGGAGTTCCGCCGACGAAGATCGCGAGGTAGAGGGCCATGACCCGCCCGCGCATAACGGGGCTCGTTGTGGTCTGCACGACGCCGTTTGCTGTCGTCATCAGCGTGATCGCCGTGAACCCGACGAGGATGAGTGAGATCGCAAACGTCTCAAACGTCGGCATCACCGCGGCTATCAGGCACGAGACGCCGAAGGCCGCGGCCGACAGCACAACGACGCGAATGCGTGGCCGCTCCCGCCGTGCGGCGAGCAGCGCACCGGTGACCGATCCGATCGCGAGCACCGACGACAGTAACCCGAACTCACCGGCGCCGTGATGAAACTCGACGCTCGCCATCGTTGACGAGAAGATCGGAAAGTTCATGCCGAAGGTGGAGACGATAAAAATAACCGCCATAACGGCAAGGATGTCGGGGCGCCTCGCCACGTACCTGAATCCGTCGGCGAGCTGACCGGGCCCTCGCGGCGCGCGCGGAGCCACCCGCAGCTCGCTGCGTCGCAGCAGCCCGAGAGATACAAGCGTCGCGGCAAAGGTAAAGGCGTTGATCAGGAAGACCCAACCGGCACCGACGGCGACCGTGAGGATTCCCGCGACGGCGGGGCCGATGAGCCGTGCCGCGTTGAACGACGCCGAGTTGAGCGCGACCGCGTTGGGCAGGTTCTTCTCGCTCACGAGCTCAGAGACGAAAGCCTGGCGGGCGGGAGCGTCGATGGCCGACGCGATTCCGAGGGCGAGCGCGAAGCCGTAGACGTGCCAGAGTTCTGCGACTCCGAGCACGACCATGATGCCGAGCGCCGCACCGAGCAGGGCCATCGTCACCTGTGTCGCGATGAGCAACTTGCGGCGGTCGAAGCGGTCGGCGATATAGCCAGACCACGGCACGAGCAGCAACTGCGGACCGAGCTGCAGCGCCATCGTGATGCCGACAGCAACAGCGTCGTTGTCGGTGAGCTCTGTGAGCACGATCCAGTCCTGGGCCGTGCGTTGCATCCAGGTGCCAACGTTCGACACAAGGGCCCCGGCGAACCAGATGCGGTAATTGAAGCCGCGTAGCGACCGGAACATTGCACTCAACTGTCGGCGAGCTCCCGAAGGATCGGCGCGGCCTCGGCCAGAACGGCGCGCTGCGCGGGGGTCAATCTGGCGATGCGCGCCGAGAACCAGGCGTCACGCTTTCGGCGGGTCTCTTGAACGAGCGCACGGCCGGAGGGGGTGAGGTCGATCGACACTTTGCGAGCATCCGAGGTCGACGCGACCCGCGTCACAAGCTCGAGCGCGACAAGCGCGTTGACCGTGCGGTTCATCGACGGCGGCGAGACGCGATCGCGCGCGCTGAGTTCGCCGAGCGTCTGCGCGCCGTCGCCGAACAGGTGAAACAGCACAGAGCGCTGGCCGTCAGTGATCTCATCTTCTGTGCGCTCGAAGCGCACCCGGCGCGAGAGGCGCTGAATGATGAGTCGCAGGTCTTGCGGAAGATCGTTAGCCACGCTCATTAGCATAGGTAATTAGCCATGCTAACGAAAGTCGACAGGGCATAATCACAGGATGAACGTCATAGTGGTCGGCTCAGTCAACATGGATCTCGTCTTCACCGGCCTCAGCGCCCTTCCGCTGCCGGGAGAAACAATCTCGGGCCGCGACTTCGTTGTGATGCCCGGCGGCAAGGGTGCCAATCAGGCATCGGCCGCCGCCACTCTGGGTGCGACCGTGCAGTTCGTCGCGGCGGTCGGCACCGACGCCTTCGGAACTCAGGCGAGCGACGACCTCGCGAACAGGGGAGTCGGCCTCGCGCACCTCAAGCGCGTCGACGCCGCGACCGGCGTCGCAGCAGTGCTCATCGATGACAGCGGTGAGAACTCGATAATCATCGCGCCCGGCGCCAACGCGCACGTCGCCGCCGCAGACGCGAGAGATATCGCAGCGACGGTGGATGGCGCGGCTGTTGTGCTGGCGTGCCTCGAGGTTCCGGTTGCCACGATCGTCGAGTGGTCGCGCATTGCGAAGGAGCGCGGCTGGACCTTCATCCTCAACCCGGCGCCGGCCCAGCCGCTGCCCGCAGAACTCCTCGCAAACACAACGATTCTGACGCCGAACGAGACCGAGCTCGCGGTGCTCGGCAGCGTCGAGAGCCTGCACAACGCCGGTGTCGACACGGTTATCGTGACGCGCGGCGGCGACGGCGCAAGCCTCTACCGCGCGGGCGAGCCAGAGCACCTGCAGCCTGCCTACGACGTGCAGCCCGTCGACACGACCGGCGCGGGCGACGCCTTCAACGGTGCGCTCGCGACATCCATCGCCGCAGGAGCCACGATCGAAGACGCTCTCGCCTTCGCGGCGACGGTTGGCGCGATGGCGACGACAGCGCTGGGTGCGCGTGCGGCGCTTCCGACCCGGGAGCAGGTCGACGCCTATCGCGGCGAGTGACCGCACTACTATTGCCGTATCAAGGAGGCAACGGTGCCAGTAACTCGCGAGAATCACAGTTTTGTTGACACGCAGGGTGTGACTGTTCACTACTACGTGTGGAAGGCCGCCCAACCACGCGCCATTCTGCAGGTCGCGCACGGGCTCGGCGAGTACGCCACCCGGTACGAGGCACTCGCGCAGGCGTTCGTCGCCGCGGGTATCTCCGTCTACGCCGACGATCACCGCGGCCACGGCCAGACGGGTCTCGACCAGAACGGCGGCGACCACTCGAAGCTCGGCAAGCTCGGCGACGGTGGACTGCGCGCGGCCACCGAAGACCTGCACCAACTCACCGGCATCATCAAGAGCGAGAACCCCGGTACGCCCGTCGTTTTTCTCGGCCACTCGTGGGGATCGCTGATGGGGCAGCGCCTCATCAACGAGCACATCGGCGACTTTGCAGCGGTGGTGCTGAGCGGCACGGCGTACCGCACCCCGCGCTGGATGAATGGCGGCAACCTCAATGCGAAGCACAAGCACCTCGGCACAACCGGTTTCGAGTGGCTGAGTCGCGACCCCGCCGTCGTGAGCGCCTTCGTCGACGACCCGCTGACGTTCTACGCTGACGCGCTCAAGCTGTTCGGCGTTGTCGACGGGCTTCGGCTCTTCGGCGTACCGAACAAGCCGATGCCGGCAGACGTTCCCCTTCTTATTGTCATCGGTAGCGAAGACTCGCTCGGCGGCGAACGCAGCGTCGAGAAACTTGCCGAGTCGTACCTCACGCGCGGTGGCCTGAGCGACGTCAAGGTCGTTGTCTACAACGAGGCCAGGCACGAGGTCTTCAACGAGACAAATCGCGACGAAGTGATCGTCGACCTCATCGGTTGGATCGACCGGCGCCTCGCCAGAGTTACCAGCGCGAGTTAGGTAGCCTTGAAGCTGCGGTAATCGCGCGACGAGGAGTAATAATGCACGGTGAGTTCAAGGTTCCCGGCGGCAAGCTCGTTGTCGTCGACTTCGACGTTGTCGAGTCTCGCATCGCCAACTTTCGCCTCGCGGGCGACTTCTTTCTCGAACCCGACACGGCGCTCGATGAGATCAACGGTGCGGTCAACGGCCTTTCTGCAGACGTGGATGCAGCGGGCATAGCGCTCGCGATCAAGAACGCGCTGTCTGAGGGCACAACGATGCTCGGTTTCAGCGCCGAGGGGGTTGCGACAGCGGTGCGTCGTGCACTGCAGCGCGCCACCTCGTGGAAGGACTACGACTGGCAGCTCATCCACGGCGCGGCCTACCCGCCGGTACTGCAGATGGCCCTCGACCAGGTGCTCGCAGAAGAGGTCGGCGCCGGTCGCCGCAAGCCCACTTTGCGCATCTGGGAGTGGAACAACCCGGGCGTTGTCATCGGCAGCTTCCAGTCGCTGCGCAACGAGGTCGATCTCGAGAACGCAGAAAAGTTCGGCTTCGATGTTGTGCGCCGCATCAGCGGTGGCGGCGCGATGTTTATGGAGGCCGGCTCGGTCATCACCTACTCGATCTATGCGCCGGGCGACCTCGTGCACGGCATGACCTTCGCCGACTCGTACGCCTTTCTCGACGAGTGGGTCATCACCGCACTCAAGTCGCTCGGCATCGAGGCGACCTACCAGCCGCTCAACGACATCACCTCGCCCACCGGCAAGATCGGTGGCGCAGCCCAGAAGCGTCTCGGCAACGGTGCCGTGCTTCACCACGTCACGATGAGCTACGACATGGACGGCGAGAAGATGGTGCAGGTGCTGCGCATCGGCCGCGAGAAGATGAGCGACAAGGGAACAAAGAGCGCCGCAAAGCGCGTCGACCCGCTGCGCAGCCAGACCGGACTCAGCCGCGCCGAGATCATCGAGCGCATGATGACAACGTTTACGGGCCTCTACGGAAGCTCGCCCGATGAGATCACCGCCGAAGAGCTCGCCGCCGCGGAAGCCCTCGTTGCCACGAAGTTTGGCACCGAGGACTGGCTGCAGCGCGTTCCGTGAGTCGACTCGCCCGCGGGGCCGTGCTTTCGGCGAGCCTCGCCATCGTTCTCGTTGCCGCGATCATTCTGTCGTCGGTCACCGGCCAGCTTCCCGTAGCGCCCTCTGAAGTCATCGGTTCACTGCTGCGCGCTGTGGGCATTCAGAACGACTGGGCGCCTAACGATCAGATCGTCGAAGCGACACTCTGGGTCGTGCGCTTTCCGCGCATCGTGATGGGGCTGGCCGTGGGCGCCGCGCTCGCCGTGGCCGGCGCCGTGATGCAGGCGATCTTCGGAAACCCCCTCGCAGAGCCCGGTGTCGTCGGGGTCTCGTCGGGTGCCGCGCTGGGCGCCAGCGCCGCAATCGTCTTCGGTGTGACAGCGCTGGGAAGCTGGTCGATCGCGCTTTTCGCCTTCGCCGGCGGTCTGCTCGCGACGCTGCTCGTCTACTTCGTCTCGCGCGCGAACGGGCGCACCGAGGTCGTGACGCTACTTCTTACCGGTATCGCGATCAACGCCTTCGCCGGGGCGGGGCTCGCGTTTCTCCTCTTCGTTGGTGACACCGCGAGCCGCGAGCAGGTCGTCTTCTGGCAGCTCGGCTCACTCAATGGCTCGCTCTGGAACGAGGTGCTCATCGTGGCGGTCGTCACCGTCGCCGGCCTCATCACTGCGCTGCTTCTCTCACGCCGCTACGACCTTCTCGCGCTCGGCGAACGCAACGCCCGCCACCTCGGCGTCAACGTCGAGGGGCTGCGCATCGGATCGATTGTTCTCGTCGCACTCCTCACCGGAGTCGCCGTAGCCTTCTGCGGCATCATCGCTTTTGTCGGGCTCGTGATTCCGCACCTCATCCGCATGATCATCGGGCCGGGGCACCGCTACCTGATTCTCGCGAGCGCGGTCGGTGGTGGCGCGCTGTTGACGCTCGCCGACCTTCTCGCCCGCACGATCGTGAGCGGCGCCGACCTTCCGATGGGCATGCTCACGTCGCTCATTGGAGGTCCGTTCTTCTTCTACCTGCTGTACCGGCAGCGCAAGCGCAGTGGAGGATGGGCATGACGATCTCGGCAACAGGGGTGTCGCTCTCCATCGACGGCGCAGCGATTCTCACCGACGTGAGCATCGACATTCGGGCCGGCGAAGTGCTTGCCCTCGTCGGGCCGAACGGCGCGGGCAAGTCGACGCTGCTGTCGGTACTGAGCGGGGATGCGCGCGCGGGCTCTGGCTCTGTGTTGATCGGTGGCCGCGACATCCACTCGTTCAAAGCTCTTGAGCTCGCCCGCAATCGCAGCGTTCTGACGCAAGAAAACCAGGTGAGCTTTCCGTTTACGGTCGCCGAGGTTGTGACGATGGGCCGCAGTCCGTGGGAGCGCACGCCGCTGCGCGAAGACGACGACGTTGCGATCGCAGCGGCCATTCAGGCGACGGATGTCGCGCACCTGACGACCCGTCGGTACACGTCGCTCTCCGGGGGTGAGAAGGCTCGCGTCTCGCTCGCCCGCGTGCTCGCGCAGCGCACGCCCACCGTTTTTCTCGACGAGCCGACCGCTGCCCTCGACCTCAAGCACCAGGAAGACGTGATGGCGACAGCCCGTTCGCTCGCGGCAAACGGGGTCGCGGTCGTCGTCGTTCTGCACGACCTATCTCTCGCCGCCGCCTACGCCGATCGCATCGCGCTCATAGCGCACGGTTCGCTGCGTGCCGTTGGCACGCCCGCTGACGTGCTGACTGCCGCGATCGTGTCAGAGGTCTACGGGCTCGAAGTCGAGATTCGCGAACAGGGTGGGCGCCCCGTGGTTCTCCCGGTGCGCGGTCATTCTGCCCCCTAAACTGGGGGAGTGGATGGCTGGGTCGTTGTTGGGGTCGTGGTGCTCGTGGGCATCGCGCTTTTTGTCGCCCAACACTTCGGCTGGATCGATCTTTCGAACAAGAGCCGCTCGAGTGGATCCGGTGGCATAGCCGGAATCGGCGACGAGGTCTTTCACCCGACACGGCACGAGACCCAGGCCGAGTTCGATCGGCAGACGATTCTGCCGGCCCCCGCGCCGCTCGCCGGGGATGGCGACAAGGGCATCTATCGGGGTCGCGTCAACATCGATCTCGACCTCGATAAGCCGCGCTAGGCCTCCCCGCCGGCAACAATGCGGCCTTTCGCCGTCAATGCGCGCGAACGTTCCGGCGCACTGACGACGTGTTGACGCATTGATCGGTGTCAGATCGAGCGCGACCCGCCCGATTGCGCCTTAGAGTTCGCGCGACTCGTAACCGAGCGCGACTGCAACCTCGTGGCTGTAAAGCTCGCCGTCGTGGGTGCTGAGTCCCTTGCCGAGTGCAGCGTTAGCGGCGATCGCGTCGCGCCAGCCCTTGTCGGCGAGCAGAAGCACGTAGGGGAGCGTCGCGTTCGTCAGTGCCTGCGTGCTCGTCTGCGATACCGCGCCGGGCATGTTCGCGACGCAGTAGTAGGTGCTGTTGTGCACCGTGAACGTGGGCTCGTCGTGGGTTGTCGGGCGGCTTCCTTCGAAGCATCCGCCCTGGTCGATCGCGATGTCGACGAGCACACTGCCCGGTTTCATCGTCGCGACCATTGCGTCGGTGACGAGCTTGGGTGCCGCTGCTCCCGGAATAAGCACCGAGCCGATGACGAGGTCGGCCTCTTTGACGAGAGCCGCGATTGCGTAGCTCGTGCTCACCGCGGTCTTGAGGCCGGAGTATTGCCCCTCGAGCTGGCGCAGGCGCGGAATCGACAGGTCGACAACCGTGACCTCTGCGCCCATTCCAAGGGAGTTCGCCGCGGCGTGCTCGCCGGCGACGCCGCCCCCGATCACAACGACCTTTGCCTTCGCTGTGCCGGGAACGCCGCCCATCAGGATCCCGCCGCCGCCATTCGAGCTCATCAGCTGGTGAGCGCCGACCTGAGCCGAAAGTCGACCGGCGACCTCGCTCATTGGGGAAAGAAGGGGGAGGCTGCGGTCAGGCAGCTGAACAGTCTCGTAAGCGATCGACGTCGTGCCCGAGGTGAGAAGCGCGTCGGTGCAGGGCTTCGAGGCCGCGAGGTGCAGGTAGGTGAAGAGAATCTGGCCCTTGCGCATCAGCGGGTACTCGCTCGCGATGGGCTCCTTGACCTTGAGCAGTAGGTCGGCCGTGCCCCAGATCTCTTCGGCAGTGGCGAGCATCGTCGCGCCCGCCTCGACGTACTGGGCGTCGGTGATCTGTGCGCCAAGACCGGCGCCCGACTGAACGACGACATCGTGGCCGCGCTTGCTGAGCTCGAAAACGCCCGCGGGGGTCAGCGCGACGCGGTTCTCGTTGTTCTTGATCTCGGTGGGCACTCCGACGCGCATGATGATTCCGTTCTTCGGGGGTTCGTTGGCCTCAATTCTGGAAGTGATTCGTTTCGAGTGCGTTTCAACTGAATATAATTCTTTGGGGTGCGGCAATCTCGTCGTAATCTTCAGTTTTTAGGAGCGAATGGATGTCGCAACCGGAGATTCTTCGGCACGAACCCTTCGACGAGGTCGACTCGACCCTCGTTCGCCTGCTGCAGGATGACGCCCGGATGTCGAACGCGCGCCTCGCCGAAGAGGCCGGGATCGCGCCATCCACCTGCCTGATGCGCGTGCGGTCGCTCATCGATCGTGGAGTGATCCGGGGATTCCACGCCGACCTCGACCCGCGCGCGCTCGGCCTCGGCCTCGAGGCGCTCATCAGCGTGAACATCAGGGTCGGGGCACGCAACACAATTGCCGCGTTCTCCGATGAGATGCGCGCCCTGTCTGAGGTCGTGCAGGTCTTCTTTCTCGGCGGCGCAGAAGACTTCATCATTCACGTCGCGACTCGTGACACCGATCACATGCGGCAGTTCGTCGTCGACAACCTGTCGGCGCACCCCTCTGTTGCCTCGACGCGTACGAGCCTGGTGTTCGATCAGCACATTCCGCGGCTGACGGTGTAGCGGCGGCGCGGCGCCGCCCGGCACTCGCCGAGACCAAGACGCCGTTTGACAACCAACCCACCCCACGTTCGCCATCATTGTTGTCAAACCGGCTCATGGTGAGCTCCCGGCCGAAATTTACGCACCCGAAACAGAACGAGACCCCGCAGGTAACGCGCCCGCTTTATTTTGGACTCATGTCCAATAAAGAGGCCGTGCTCGAGAAGACCACTTCAGTTGATGCCGCCGCCGCGCCGCTGCTCGCCGTGAACGACCTCACCGTGACGTTCAGTACAAGCGCGGGCGAGTTCACCGCCGTGCGCAACGCGAGCTTCGAAGTGCGGGCCGGCCGCACGCTCGCGATCGTGGGCGAGAGCGGATCCGGAAAGTCGACGCTCGCCGCCGCAATCAACCGGCTGCTCGCGAGTAACGCGACGATCGCCACCGGGTCGGTCATGTTTGAGGGCCGCGACCTCACCAAGGTTTCCGAGCGAGCGATGCGCGACGTACGAGGAGCGGGCATCGGGCTCGTTCCGCAAGACCCGATGTCGAACCTCGACCCCGTGTTGCGCATCGGCGCCCAGATCGTCGAGGTGCTGGAGACCCACGGCTACGCAACGGGCAAGGCCGCTCGCGTGAGGGCGATCGAACTTCTCGCCATGGTCGGCATCACAGAGCCTGAGCGTCGGTTCAGCCAGTTTCCGCACGAGTTCTCCGGCGGAATGCGCCAGCGGGTGCTCATCGCCATCGGCCTCGCGTGCGAACCGCGCCTGCTCATCGCCGATGAGCCGACTTCGGCGCTCGACGTCACTGTGCAGCGTCAGGTGCTCGACCAGCTCGCGCTGCTCACCGAGCGCATGGGCACCTCGGTTGTGATGATCACGCACGACCTCGGTCTCGCGGCCGAGCGCGCGGATGATGTTCTTGTGATGTTCCGCGGCGACATCGTCGAGCATGGACCGGCCCGCGACATCCTGCTCAATCCTCAGCATGAGTACACCAAGCGCCTGCTCGACGCGGCCCCGAGCCTCACAAGCCACAAGCCGACGACGCGCGTGCGTCATCAGGGTGCCGACGGCGATGTCATCACGATCACGAACCTCAACAAGGAGTACCGCGTGCGCGACAGCGCGTGGAAGCCCAAGCGTGCGTTCACCGCGGTCAAAGACTCGACGTTCAGCATTCCGCGCGGGCAGACAGTCGCGATCGTCGGCGAAAGCGGATCGGGCAAGAGCACCACGGCTCGACTGGTGCTCGGGCTGGAATCCGCGACATCCGGACGCATCGATCACAACGGTTTGGATGTCGCGGCTCAGACCCGCGCGCAACGCTTCGCGTTTACGCGCAAGGTGCAGCCGGTATTCCAGAACCCGTTCGCGTCGCTTGACCCGCTGGTTACCGTTGGCGCCACAATCGCCGAGCCGCTCGAGGTTCATCGCATTGGAACCAAGGAGTCGCGTCGCGCGAGGGTTCTCGAGCTCGCCTACCAGGTCGCGCTGCCCGAAGAAGTGCTCAGCCGCCGCCCCCACGAACTCTCGGGTGGCCAGTGCCAGCGAGTCGCGATCGCGCGTGCACTGGCCCTCGAGCCAGAACTGATCGTGCTCGACGAGGCCGTGTCGGCGCTCGACGTGCTCGTGCAGGCGCAGATTCTCGACCTGCTGACCCGCCTGCAAGACGAAATGGGACTCAGCTACCTCTTCATCAGCCACGACCTCGCGGTCGTGCGGCAGGTCGCCGACTTCGTGCACGTGATGCGTCTCGGCGAGATCGTCGAGAGCGGAACGCCCGAGGCGATCTTCGACGCCCCGCAGCACGAGTACACGCGTGCCTTGCTGGCGGCGATCCCCGACCCGCGGGCGCGGCTGTAGCTCGCCGTTGATCGAGCTCTCCGGGGGTCGAGCCCTCCCCGGTGGTCGAGCGCAGTCGAGACCAGGCCGAGCTCGCCGAGGCCGCACCCCCAGACCAGCCCGCCCGCGCTGCTACGCGGGCGGGCTTTCCCGTGCCGCGCCCGCACCAGGACGGCGTTTGACAACCAGAACTACCGCGGTTGCACGTCGTGGTTGGCAAAGGCCATCACGGTCTCGCGTCAGTGCGCCGTTCCGCCGTCAGCGCGGCGAAACGTTCGGGCGCACTGACAACGAACGGGCGCATGGATGTCGCGCATCCCGCCGCCCGCCAGTTGCGCGCCAACTTGTCACTCGCGCGCCCCAACGTTCGCACGCGCGACTAACAAACGGCAGCGCAACTTGCCTCACAGCGACCCCGCGTTGACAGTTAGACATCTAACAGTTAGAGTTCTAACCATGAACGAACAGATCCCCGAGTTCAACACGCCACTCGGACTGATGCGCTGGATCGGCTGGGCCCAGCGCAAGGCTGGCGAAGACTGGATCCGCGAACGCGAGCTCACCCACGAGCAGGCGTTCGTGCTCGGCTACCTCGTTCAGAACCCGGGCGCGATCCAGCGCGACATCGCCGACATCAGTCGCACGACACCGGCAAGTGTTTCGAGCCTCCTGCAGGGGCTCGAACGCGCGGAGCTCATCGAGCGCCGCACCGAAGAACGCAGCAAGCGCGTTTATGCAACCGACAAGGGCGCGCAACTCATCGACGGATTCGCGGCATCCATGACCGCCGTCGACGACGCAATCCTCGCGCCTCTCAACAACAACGAGCGCGAAACGCTCCACGCTCTCCTCACGAAGATCACCGCCGAGCTGGCTCCCGTCAGCCGCTAGCCCGATCTCCCGCGGCCTCGCCGCGCCCGCACAAAACGCCGCCTAGACCGGCGTTGCTTCAGCATGCCCAAAACCCCGAAGGGGAACATCATGAAACACACCAACCGCTGGTACCTCTCATCCGCGCCAATCGTGCGCGCACTCATCCACCTCTGCGTTCCGATGGCCGCGGCCATGATCGTCGGCGCCGTCTACAACGTCATCAACTCGGGCTTCATCGGCTCGCTGCACGACTCGGCACTGCTCGCCGCGATCACGCTGGGCGCTCCGCTGCTTGGACTGGTCATGGCCGTCGGGGGAGTCTTCGGCGTCGGAGGTGGCGCCCTCATCTCGCGGCTGCTCGGCGCCTCCGAGGCTGACCCCGCGCAAGCGGGGCAGATCAAGCACGTCGCATCATTTGCGCTGTGGGGGTCTGTCATTGTGGGCGCGGCCCTTGGTGCGCTCGGGCTTCTGCTGCTGCATCCACTCGCCGTAATTTTGGGGGCGGATGTCGCGGCTCTCCCCGCGACCACCGAGTTCGTTGGGGTGCTGCTGGTGTTCGTGCCCGTGCTGGCTGCAGCGTTCTGCCTCGAGCAGATCGTGCGGGCGGAGGGCGCGGCGCGGCAGGTGATGGTGGGGCTCGTGGCGTCCACGATCGCGAACGTTGTCTTCGACGTGCTGTTCATTCTCGTGCTGCACTGGGAAGTCGCGGGCGCCGCGCTTGCGATGGGCCTCTCGAACCTCGGCGTCGTTGTGTACTTCGTCGTCTGGCTGCAGCGCAACAGCGAGCACATCAGCCTGGCGCCGCGGTGGTTCACGCTGTCGCCGGCGGTACTCAAGCCCGTGTTTGGCGTCGGAGCCGGCGAGTTGTTGCAGGCGGGCTTTCTGATCGCGACATCCCTCGTGCTCAATAATCTGGCGGCCGCGTACGGCGACACCGCGCTCGCGGCGATGGGTGTGGCGGTGCGGATTGCGCAGGTTCCGGAGTTTCTGGTGATGGGAGTCTCCCTCGGTGTGCTGCCGCTGCTCGCGTATGCCTACGGCAAGGGCGACCGGGCGCGGCTGATGGCGGCGCTTCGGGTCGCGGCGATCACGGTGGGAGTGCTCACGCTCGCGGCCTCGGCCGGCCTCATCGGCTTCAGCTCGCAGGTGTTCTCGGTGTTCTCCGCCGATGCGTCCGTGCTGGCGATCGGGGCGACAATCCTCACCGCTCAACTCGTCGCGATGGTGGCGAACGGTTTCGCGGGTCTCCTGACCTCGTTCTTCCAGGCTACCGGACGCGCCACCCCGGCCATCGTGATGTCCGTCTCGCAGGGGGTGCTGTTCATCCCTATCGTGCTGCTGGGCAACCTCTGGTTCGGACTCGCCGGCATCATCTGGGCGCTCACTGTGTCAGAGATCATCGTGTTGCTCGTGGGCGTCGCGCTCTGGTTCGCGTTCCGAGGTTCGATCGAGCGCGGGCTCGCCGAGGGGTCTGAGGAGCGGGCGGATGTCGCGGTGGCGGTAGGTGGTTGACGGTCGGATGTGCAGTGCGCTGTCGGTCCGTGAAGTCAGCCCCGTCAGTGGAAACTGATGCCAGACGGCGCGGCCCAGAGAAGTGTCTGTTTGCGAGGGAATCCGACGCACTGGGCCTCTTGCCTAAGAGGGCTCAGGCGCAAATTTTTTATTGCGGCAGATGGAGCGCCCGAACTCACAGCACGTCCGCGCATTGATGTCTCGACGATCCTCTCGATGAGGAACAGAATCTAGTCATGAACCAATCAAAGTCCACGCTTTTCTCCGAGCACAGCGCCACCAAACAATCTCACCTCATTCAGTACAACGAACACACGATGTCCCCGGCGCTTGTAGCTGTTGGTTACGCGGACGCAGCGCGCCGTTTGCGAGCGAGCTACCGAGCGCAGCCCTGGGACGATGTGATGCTCTTGCCGTTCATGTTCGTCTGGCGGCAGGCGATCGAGCTCGCGCTGAAAACCAACATCACCGACCTCGCGGCTCTTCGGCGTCAGGGGGGGTGACGTAGACCCAAAGGTCGATCGCTTGGCTGTAGAGAAGAGACTTCGTAGTCCAAAGCAATCCGGGCACAACCTCGAACGGCTAATCGCCGAGCTGGAAGAGCACATTCAAATGCTTCATCTCCAAGCGATTCCCGAGCAAATACTCGAGACGCTAAAGCTCTTAGCGGCACTCGACAATGGTGGAACCGGATTTCGCTACGCCGGTGTCTTGAATGTTTCCAGCGCCGACATCAACTTCGACACGATTGGCGTTGCGCTGGATGAGGCGTTTACGTTGCTTGAAGTAATCGTCGACGCCGCGACGAATGGGCAGGGTGTTAGTTGGGCCTAGTGCCCACTGGCGCCCGTCTTTGTGGATTCCCGTGAAAATCCCTCTGAATCACCTCCGTCCGAGGCAGAGGCTCCATAGAGCCAGCCAAAGGCCGCGCTCACCGCAGCCTCATCAGTGCCCAAGACTTGGAAACTTACTCGCATCAGTGTGTAAAGCTGATCGACCCAGGCGCTAGCGAGATCTACGTTTCCACCGGCACTCAACGACAAGCTCGGAATAACGTGCCCGCCGTGCAAAATATTGAAGCAGCGTTCCATCGCGTGCGTTTCTACCGACCACCATTCCGAGTGTGCAACCCCGCTCGCCATGGAGTACACCTGACGGTACATGTCCAGCAGTCCGGCATCGTCGGCCATTGCGCGTATTGACTTGCCGGAGAATGAGTCGCTGGTGTCCACGTCCCGATGGTCGAGAATTTCGTCATTGTGACTCAGTTTCCGGAGCTCCTCCACGCCGGAAACAAAGGCCTCATTTCTCACGGAATCGGGAATTTCATTCATGATGCGGGCATACAACTTCGCCTTTCCCGCGCCGTAGTCCTGAAATCTGCGGTAGATGGAGAGGTCTTGAAGAGACATCCACTCGATGTAGATTCGCACCTCAACTAGCATTCTTGTGATGTGCGCGCCATGTTCCGCACACCACAGATCTGGCGAGCCAAGTACAGCCACCACATCGCGGCCAGCGCGATAGACCAGCCCCGCGTTAACCTCATGCGCGGCAGGGGAGTGTAACTCCGAGACAGAAGTCTCCAACGCTTCGGCATAGCTCGATAGCAGGTCTAGAGACATCTGTCTCAGATGCGCGCCTTCTTGTGGCGTGTTGGTCGGATCATTGGGCGAGACGCCGGGCGCACTATTTTCAGGGACGGGTGATTCGGCCATGTCCTGTGGACTGGCGTCTCGCTCTCTCACGCAACCGGTTGTCATCGAGTTGGTTCCCCAGAATATTCGGGCCCACGCCATCGAGGTCGCGTAAACATCGGCATTTTCGGATTTCTGCAATTGGCGATTTGCATTCCATATTGCCCGGACGGCGGTGTCAGTGGATGTTCGTGTTGCTGCATTTGTCGGGTAGTTCTTGAGCATCCCAATCGTTCTGGCGTCACTACGGAAGGTCCCCGCCTGCACCGCGCCCCAGATGAACATGCATTTGAGCACCGCTTCCCGATGACCATCGCCAAGTAATTCAGTTATTGCCGACGCGATGAAATCTATGTCTGATTGTGACGGAGGCCGCGGATCTGCCCCCGAAAGCCAAGCGGCTGGCATGTAGTGGTAGCTCGACATTGCGCTGGTCACTGTGTCGCTCAGCAACCCGTGAGCCAAGGCGAGATCTCTCACGATTTTCTCCACGCTAGGTGACTCAGCCTGGAGGCGCTCAAGTCCTGAAAGCCTTCCATCGAGGCAAGCCGCCAATACCCCGGACTCGACTACACCCACTAGGTCGCGCATCACGTCACCCTGCCACGCGACAAATCGTTGGAATGCACTAGTGCCTAGCTCGGAGAGGACAAGAGTGGGCCAGATCAAGTCGGGTAGGTCATCTCGTGCCCAATCCCCAAGAACCAACGCGTCCGTCGCTGAAAGTGGTGAGCGGAAGACGCGGCCCTTCCTTATGTGGCCAGCGAGCGGCCCTGACTTTTCGAATCTCTCTTGAGGCATGCGGCGACCTTATCGTTCAGTTCCGACAAGGCTGGGGACGATACCTTGAGCGCTAACCACAGGAAAGAAAAATGGCCCGTCGCCTCGACGCGCCGATGCCCCGACCGAACACACGCCTGTACTGAGGGCGGCGATTACCGTACCGTCGGCGCAGCTGTACGCTTCACCCGCTCGACCGACCACCCGCTGGAGCCCGGGCGAGCTTTCGCTTGAGCAGCCCGAAAAGTCATTCCGAAGACGAGCGGAGTCCGCTTCGTCTTAGTGCGTTTTCCGCTTGAGACCTGTAATCGGCGCTCATGAACAAGCGAGAGAACGCGCGCTTGACCCAACGCTCTTGGCTATCACGGAAGCTTGCGTGCGCCGCAAAGTAGGCATCGAACGCGCTAACATCGGCACCTATTTCGGAGAGTCGATCCGCATCGGGATTGGTCTTGTGACCCTCGACGGAAGCCACCCCCTGAAGAAACGATACAAACACTGCAGTATCCCCTACGTGTCGAGCGTGCTTACGCACGAAAACTGACGGGAGGCGGGAAATTGCATCGAGGAGGGACTCGATTGCTGGTGCCAAACGCTCGATCTGCCTGCGCTGGACATCTCGCGCGTCGGTGCTTTCAGCCGCCAGAGAATTGGGAAGCAGAGCCGCGGCGAGCATGGCCACTTTCTGAAAGCCGAAGATCACTTCGTCGATCTGTTGCCGGTCGCGGAGCAGTCGTGCCTTTCTTGCGTCGAGTCGCGGTTTCGCGAAATACTCCACAACCAGAGTTGTCAGGAGGGCGACGATAACAGGAACCGCATACCTATTGAACGTGTCGACAAATTCTGGAGGGATCATGGTCAAAGCTTGTCATCTTGCGTTGCAGCCGACGAGTAGTTGGCGGCGAGCTTGCCGGGAAGGCGTGAAAGATTGTTATCGAAGTGGAGACCACGGCCCCGAAATAGCTGGATCAGGTCCAGCCCCTACCGCCGCCCCTTCACATCAAACGCATCCCGCAACCCATCACCGAGGAAGTTGACAGCCAGAGTAACCGTGACCATCGCAAGCCCAGGCGCCGCAGCAACCCACGGCTGGTAGAAGTTCTTCGCTCCGTCGGTGATCATCGCGCCCCATTCGGGCGAGGGCGGCAAGGCTCCGAGTCCGAGGAAGCTGAGTGACGCGACCAGGAGAATGATCTGCCCGAGGTCCATTGTGGCGTTGACCATGATGGGCGTCGCCGAGTGAGGCAGGATGTGCTTGCCGAGCGTGCGCCAACGGCCACTTCCGATCGCGACATCCGCCTCGACGTGTTCTCTCTGTTTGATTGAGAGAACCTGGCCGCGGGTGAGGCGCGCATAGATCGGCCACCAGACGGCGACGATCGCTATGAGTGCGTTCTGCAGGCCGGGGCCCAGCGCGGCGGCGACTGCCATCGCGAGCAGGATCGCCGGGAAGGCCATCGTGACGTCAGCGAAACGCATGATGATGTTGTCGACGAGGCCACCGAAGAATCCGGCGATGGCTCCCAGGGCGCAGCCGATGAGCACCGCGGCAAGGATCGCCGCGAGCGCGATGGGCAGCGACTCGCGGGCGCCGTAGAGCGTGCGGCTGAAGACGTCGCGCCCGAGGGAATCGGTACCCAGAAAATGAGAAGCCGACGGGGGAGTGAGCCGCACACCGGTCGAGGCGAGCGGGTCGTAGGGAGCGATCCACTGCACGCCGAGGATGACGATGATCCAGAGGCCGAGCACAACGTAGGCGAAGAGCATTTGCGGTCGCAGCCAGGCCGACGTGCGAACCTGCGTAAGAAGAAGGGTCATGACAGTCTCACTCTCGGGTCGACCAGGGCGTAGGTAACGTCGGTCACGAGGTTGGCGATGAGGAACACGGCGCCGCCGAGCAGGCTGACCCCGTTGATGGCCGGATAGTCGAGCGCGCGCGTCGCCTCGACGGCATACGAGCCGATACCGTTCCACGAGAAGATCGTCTCGACGAGCACGGCGCCCATAAGCAGCGTGCCGAACGCGAAGCCGAGCACCGTGACGACCGGAGTGAGCGAGTTGCGCAGCACGTGACCGCGCAGCACCTGGCCCTCGCTGACACCCTTCGCGCGAACAGTGCGCACATAGTCGGCACCCAATTCATCAAGCATGGATGCTCGCACCAGACGGCTGATCGTGCCCATCAGACCCCAGCCCATGATGAACGCCGGCAGCAGCAGGTGCACGAAGGCATCCCAGAAGAGAGCGACGTTGCCCATCAGCAGCGCGTCGATTGTGTAGAACCCCGTGACGTGGTTCGGGGCGATGACGCGAGCGGTGAGGCGGCCGGGGCCAGCCGCGATGCCGAGCTGCGCGTAGAAAACGAAGAGAAAGAGAAGGCCGGTCCAGAAGATCGGAAGCGACGAGCCAATCAGCGCAAACAGGCGGCTGAGGTGGTCGGGAATCTTGTCTTTGCGAGCGGCCGAGATAACACCGAGCAGGATGCCGCCTACCGCTCCAATGACGAGCGCCATGATCGTGAGCTCGAGTGTTGCCGGCAGTCGGTCGGCGAGGTCTGACAGCACCGGCGACTTTGTGACGAACGACGTGCCGAGGTCACCCGTGAAGAGGTTGCTGATGTAGTTGAAGTACTGAACGATGAGGGGCTGGTCGAGCCCCCACTTCTTCTCCGCTGCGGCGACGATGACCTCGTTGCCGAGGTTGCGCTGGCCGACGATCGACGCGATCGGATTGGCGGGGAGCAGGCGCGAGATGACGAATGCGATTGTGACGACTCCGAGGAGCAGCAGCGGCATTATCGCGAGGCGCTTGAGCAGGAAGCGGGACATATCTACCTTCGGGTGGGGTGGGCCTTCGAGAAGACCCACCCCATTGTGAATGTTGGAATTACTTGAGACCCAATGTTGCGAGGTCGAGGTTGCAGCACGGGCTGTACGCGACACCGCTCACGTCACTCGCGTGAGCGAGAACGAGCTGCGGGTTCACGATCGGCAGAATGATCAGGTCATCTGCCATCTCCTGGCCAAGTGCGTTGTACGTGGCCTCACGGTCAGCGCCGCTCTGGGTCAGCGCGAGCGCCAGACCTTCTTCTTCGGCCTTGTTCGTGACCGCGCCATCCACGCTCGCTGTTGCACTCCATGCGCCGGTCGGCAACATTCCGAAGTACGAAACGTACTGGCTCGAGTCAGTGTGGTCAGGTGCGAAGTAGACGGTCGTGATGGGGCTGCCACCGGTTCCGAGTCCTTCTGCCCACTGCGTGTACTCGAGCGGCTGCAGTTCGAGGTTGATGCCAACCTCGACGAGGTCTTGCTGAATGCTCTGCATCATGACGTCGAAGTCGACACCGTAGACCGCAAACTTCGGGTACGCCGATGCGATCGTGAAGCCGTCGGCAACGCCCGCTTCGGCGAGCAGCTCCTTGGCCTTCTCGGGGTCGTAGGCCGGTTCTTCCAAGCCTTCGCTTCCTTCGAAGCCGTTCGGAATCGGCGAGGCCTGCGTCTTGCCCTTACCTGCAACGGTCGCGTCGATGACCTTGTCGTAGTTGATCGCGTACTTGATCGCCTCACGAACCTTCGGGTCGTCGAGAACCTCGCCGCCCTCGGCCCCCGGGGCGAGCATGAGGTAGACGTAGTTGAAGCTGTCGACAAGTTCCGTCGTGATCGCCGCGTTGCCCTCTAGCTGGGCGATCGAGTCGGGAGAGATCTGCATTGCGATGTCGACGTCGCCCTGCTGCAGCTGCTGCAGCTGCGAGCTGGAGTCGGTCACCTCGTTGATGAGCACCGAGGGGAAGGTCGGCTTCGCACCCCAGAACTCATCGTTGCGCGTGAGTTCGATCGACTGACCGGCCTCGTACGACGCGAGTGTGTACGCGCCAGAGCCCGCCGAGTTCGACAGGAACCACTCTTCTGACGTGTCGGCCGTCGCAGCGTCTTCGCCGGAAGCAGCCCCCGCTGCCTCGACGACTTCCTGGTTGACGACGCCCGTGTACGGGGCGGCTACGATCGCGAGAAAAGCGGAGTTCGGCGCCGTGAAGTTCACGATGACCGTACCCGCGTCGGGTGCCTCGATCGACTCGAGCCCGGCCATCAAAAACGATGCGGAACCCTGAAGGTTGAGCAGGCGCTCGAGGCTGAACTTGACGTCGGTCGCCTCGACGGGCGAGCCGTCGGAGAAGACGGCGTCGGGCGAGAGCGTGAACGTGAACGAGGTGAAGTCTTCATTGTTCGTCCACTCTGTGGCGAGGCGCGGAAGCAACTTCGTCGCGTCAGACGGGTCGACGGTGAGCAGCGTCTCGTAGAGAGCGCTGAACACAATCTGGCAGGTGTCGCAGTAGCCGCGCTGCGGGTCGAGCGTCTGCACGTCCATCGCTCGAGCGATGACGAGCTGCCGTTCCGCACCGGATGTCGTCGCGAGCCCGCTCGAACAGCCGGCCAGCGCGAGTGTTGTGATTGCGACGGCCGCTATGGCCGCGCTCAGAGTTCGTTTCTTCATGGGACTCCTCTTGGTTGGGTGGAGCAGGGTTAAAGGGGGAAGAGCTCGCGCGTCTCGGCGAAGGCCTCGTCGGTGCGCTCGAGGGCGGTGGCAACGTCTTCGACCGTGTGCGCCGCCGAGAGGAACATGTTGTGCCAGGGGTGCAGAAGCACTCCGCGGCGGATCGCGGCATCCGTAAAAGC
>Ga0247805_1000069_pt1 | contig 89173 bp, 69 predicted proteins | sample UWRJL044104R1_FD_180930 | JGI IMG/M metagenome (GOLD analysis project Ga0247805, IMG submission 180930) | Plant litter microbial communities from Arlington Agricultural Research Station in Wisconsin, United States - UWRJ-L044-104R-1 | ecosystem: Environmental > Terrestrial > Plant litter >...
ATGCATGTGTTCTTTTGAACGCTGCAGGGGAAATGAGAGGAACTCGTGTTTTTGGTCCGGTAGCAAGAGAACTTCGTGAAAAACAATTCATGAAAATTGTATCATTAGCACCAGAAGTGCTTTAATTATTTGCAAGATGATAAAGCTAAAAATAAAAACAGGAGATATCGTTAGAGTTATTGCCGGAGACCATAAAGGTGCTGAAGGTAAAGTTGTAAAGGTAGATCGTGAGAAGAACAAAGCGATTGTTGAAGGTGTAAACATGGTTTCGAAACATACTAAACCAAGTGCAAAAAGCCCTCAAGGAGGAATCGTTAAGAAAGAGGCTCCAATACAAATTTCTAACATTGCTCTTATAGATCCTAAAACAAAGGAAGCTACAAGAACAGGAGTTAGAGTAGAAGGAGATAAGAAAGTAAGATTTTCAAAAAAATCTAATCAAGTACTATAGTGATGGCATATACACCTAGACTAAAAGATGAGTATAAGAACAGAGTAATCTCTGCGCTTAAAGAAGAGTTCGGTTACAAAAACGTAATGCAAGTTCCAAAACTTGAAAAAATCGTTTTGAGCCGTGGAGTTGGTGCAGCAGTATCTGACAAGAAACTTATTGACTATGCGGTTGATGAGTTGACGAAGATTACTGGACAAAAAGCAGTTTCTACAATCTCCAAGAAAGACGTTGCGTCTTTCAAATTGAGAAAAGGAATGCCGATTGGTGCAAAAGTTACTTTGCGTGGAGAAAGAATGTATGAGTTTTTAGATAGACTTATTACTTCCGCTTTGCCACGTGTTAGAGATTTCAGCGGTATCAAAGCTACTGGTTTCGACGGAAGAGGTAATTATAACTTGGGAGTTCTAGAGCAAATTATCTTCCCAGAAATTGACATTGATAAAGTGAACAAGATCTCTGGAATGGATATTACTTTTGTTACTTCTGCACAAACAGATAAGGAAGCAAAGTCGTTATTGGCTGAATTAGGATTACCTTTTAAAAAGAATTAAGACATGGCTAAAGAATCAATGAAAGCCCGTGAGGTGAAAAGAGAAAAAACGGTAGCAAAATATGCTGAGAAAAGAAAAGCTTTGAAAGAAGCTGGAGATTTCGAAGGATTACAAAAATTACCGAAAAATGCTTCACCAGTTCGTATGCACAATCGTTGCAAATTAACAGGAAGACCAAGAGGGTATATGCGTCAATTCGGTATTTCTCGTGTAACTTTCCGTGAAATGGCCAATAATGGATTAATTCCAGGAGTTAAAAAAGCAAGTTGGTAAAATATTAGTTCCAATTTTGATATATCAACAGATAGTTGTATGTTTGCCGGATTTTTGTCGGCAACGACAACTATCTGTTTGATTAATTATTAGAGTTTTAATGGTTTCAGGTTCTACCGGATGGTCCGGAAAGAATACCAAAACCGCAATTTCAATTATATGTACACAGATCCTATTGCGGATTATTTGACAAGGGTGAGAAACGCTGTGGCTGCAAACCACAAAGTCGTTGAAATTCCTGCATCTAATCTAAAAAAAGAGATTACCAAGATCTTATTTGATCAAGGGTATATCTTGAGCTACAAGTTTGAGGACAACGCCGTTCAGGGTTCAATCAAAATTGCTTTGAAGTATGATAAAGATACTAAAGAGCCGGTAATCAAAGATATCCAAAGAATTAGTAAACCGGGTTTACGTAAGTATGCAGGTGCTTCCAAGTTACCAAGAATCCTTAATGGATTAGGTATTGCAATTGTTTCCACATCAAAAGGTTTGATGACTGGAAAACAAGCCAAACAACTTAATGTTGGTGGTGAAGTAATTTGTTACGTATACTAATAAAAAGCTAAGAGATGTCAAGAATAGGTAAAAATCCCGTTGCAATTACTGCCGGAGTAACTGTTTCAGTTGCTGATGGAGTAATTACAGTAAAAGGAAAATTAGGTCAGCTTACACAGGAATATTCAGATGTTACTGTAACAGTTGAAGGTGATCAAGTTCAAGTTGAAAGATCATCTGATCATAAAGACCAGAGAGCAAAACACGGATTGTACAGATCTTTAATCAATAATATGATTATCGGTGTATCGGAAGGTTTTACTAAAGAATTGGAACTAGTTGGAGTAGGTTACAGAGCTTCTAATCAAGGACAAAAACTTGATTTGGCTTTAGGATTTTCTCACAACATCGTTTTGGAAGTTGCTGACGAAGTAAAATTGGAAACAATTTCTGAAAAAGGTAAGAATCCAATCGTGAAATTAACTTCTTTTGACAAGCAATTGTTGGGAGCTGTAGCTGCGAAAATCAGAGGTTTCCGCAAACCAGAACCTTACAAAGGAAAAGGTGTTAAATTCGTAGGTGAAGTATTAAGAAGAAAAGCAGGTAAATCCGCTTAATAAAATATAAGATTATGTCATTAACAAAATCTGATAGAAGACAGAGAATCAAGTTCAGAATTAGAAAGATTGTTAGCGGTACTGCTGCTAAGCCAAGACTTTCTGTATTCAGAAGCAATAAAGAAATCTACGCACAACTTATTGATGATGTGAACGGAGTGACTTTATTGGCTGCATCTTCAAGAGAAAAAGAAGTAAATAAAGGTACTAACATTGAAGTAGCTGCTGCAGTTGGAAAACTGGTAGGTGAAAAGGCGTTAAAAGCCGGATTTGAGACAGTAACTTTCGATAGAGGAGGGTACTTGTATCACGGTCGTATTCAATCATTAGCAGAAGGCGCGAGAGCTGCTGGGCTTAAATTCTAATATAGTATGTCTAATAGTAAATACAAAAACGTAGAGTTGGTAAAGCCGAGTGGTCTTGAATTGAAAGATCGTTTGGTAAGTGTGAATCGTGTTACTAAAGTTACAAAAGGTGGTAGAGCTTTCGGTTTTTCTGCAATTGTAGTGGTAGGTGATGAAAATGGAGTAGTTGGTCACGGATTAGGAAAATCTAAAGACGTTTCTGAAGCAATTGCGAAAGCAGTAGAAGATGCAAAGAAAAATCTGGTAAAGATTCCTTTGAACGGTCAATCTGTTCCTCACGAACAAAAAGGTAAATTTGGTGGTGCACGTGTATTCTTGATTCCTGCCTCTCATGGTACAGGAGTTATTGCTGGTGGAGCTGTTCGTTCAGTTCTTGAATCAGTAGGTATCCACGATGTATTGTCAAAATCTCAAGGATCATCAAATCCTCACAACGTAGTTAAAGCAACTTTTGATGCTTTACTTCAAATGAGAAGCGCTCATACAGTTGCAAAACAAAGAGGAGTTTCTTTAGAAAAAGTTTTTAAAGGTTAATTCAAGGAAATTATGGCTAAGTTATTAGTAAAACAAGTTAGAAGTAAAATCAACTGTCCTCTTACTCAAAAGAGAGGTTTGGAGGCTTTAGGACTTCGTAAAATGGGACAAGTTGTAGAGCACGAGTCAAATCCTGCAATCCTTGGGATGATAAACAAAGTTAAACACTTAGTTTCTGTAGAAGAAGCTAAATAACAAATTATAGTTATGAATTTAAGTAACTTACAACCTGCTGAAGGTTCTACACACAATCAGAATAAAAGATTAGGTAGAGGAGAAGGTTCTGGTAAAGGTGGTACTTCTGCAAGAGGTCACAAAGGAGCAAAATCTCGTTCTGGTTATTCTAAGAAGATTGGTTTTGAGGGTGGGCAGATGCCACTTCAAAGACGTGTGCCTAAGTTTGGTTTCACGAACATCAATCGTAAGAACTACGAGGGTGTTAATCTTGATACGCTTCAATTATTAGTTGATAACGGAATAATTACAGATACTGTAGATATGTCAGTTTTTGTAACAAACCGTTTGGCTACCAAAAATGAAATCGTTAAGATTTTAGGTAGAGGAGAATTGAAAGCAAAATTAAAGGTAACTGCTCACAAATTTACTGCTACTGCAAAAGCTGCTATCGAAGCTGCTGGAGGAGAAGCCGTAACATTATAATTTTTCTAGTAAGATGAAGAAATTTATTGAATCATTTATTAATGTTTGGAAAATTGAAGAACTGAAAAACAGAATCCTGATTACATTGGGTCTGTTATTGGTTTATCGTTTTGGAGCTCAAGTAACTCTTCCAGGTATTGATGCGACACAATTAGCAAATTTGGCTGGGCAGACAGAAAACGGAATTGGTTCAATTCTAGACATGTTTACTGGTGGTGCTTTTTCTCAAGCATCGGTTTTTGCCTTGGGAATTATGCCTTATATTTCTGCATCTATTGTTGTTCAGCTTATGGGAATCGCGGTTCCTTATTTGCAAAAACTGCAAAAAGACGGAGAAAGTGGTAGAAAAAAGATCAATCAGATTACACGTTGGTTAACAATTGGTATTACTTTAGTTCAAGCTCCAGGTTATATTTACAACCTTTACAGGACTATTCCTAATGCTATCATTGCTTCAACAAACCCTGAATTGATCTCTCAATTTTCATTCTTGTTTTCTTCTGTTACCATCTTGGTTACAGGGACAATCTTTGCAATGTGGTTGGGTGAGAAAATTACTGACAAAGGAATTGGTAACGGTATATCACTATTGATTATGGTGGGTATCTTGGCCAGGCTTCCTCAAGCCTTCATTCAAGAATTTACTTCTACGATTACCAACAATAATGGTGGTCCGATGTTATTGGTTCTTGAAATTATTATCTGGTTATTGGTTATTATAGCTTGTATCCTTTTAGTAATGGCGGTAAGAAAAATTCCAGTTCAATATGCAAGAAGAACAGTTTCAGGCGAATTTGAACAAGACGGTAACAGGCAGTGGATTCCTTTAAAGCTTAATGCATCTGGTGTAATGCCAATTATCTTTGCACAAGCGATTATGTTTATCCCGGCTGCTGTTGCAGGATTGTCCGATTCTGAAACATCTCAGTCAGTTGCTGGAGCATTCAGTAATATGTTCGGATTTTGGTACAACTTTGTTTTTGCAACGTTAATCGTAGTGTTTACTTACTTTTATACTGCAATCACGGTTCCTACCAATAAAATGGCAGATGATTTAAAGAGAAGCGGTGGATTCATTCCGGGTATCAGACCAGGAGTTGAAACATCTGACTTTTTAGATAAGGTGATGTCTTTAATTACTTTCCCGGGTTCTTTATTTCTTGCTTTAATAGCTGTGTTCCCAGCAATTCTTGTAAGTATTATGAATGTACAGCAATCTTGGGCGATGTTTTTTGGTGGTACATCATTGATTATTATGGTTGGAGTTGCTATAGATACAATACAGCAAATCAATTCATACTTGTTGAACAAACATTATGATGGGTTGATGAAAAGTGGTAAAAACAGAAAAGCAGTAGCTTAATTTATGGCTAAACAATCAGCAATAGAACAAGACGGATCAATCATTGAAGCATTGTCAAATGCAATGTTCCGTGTAGAATTAGAGAATGGACATATTGTAATCGCACACATTTCTGGAAAGATGCGTATGCACTACATCAAGTTATTACCAGGTGATAAAGTGAAACTGGAAATGAGCCCTTACGATTTGTCAAAAGCAAGAATTACTTATAGATATTAAAGGATATGAAAGTTAGAGCTTCAGTAAAAAAGAGAAGTGCCGAGTGCAAGATTGTACGAAGAAAAGGCAGATTATACGTGATCAACAAAAAGAATCCTAGATTTAAACAAAGACAAGGATAATTATGGCAAGAATAGCAGGGGTAGACATCCCAAAAAACAAAAGAGGAGTTATCGCTTTGACTTATATCTTCGGAATAGGAAGAAGTAGAGCTATTGAGATTTTAGAAAAAGCTCAGGTAAGCCAAGATAAGAAAGTTCAAGATTGGAATGACGACGAAATCGGAGGAATTCGTGAAGCCGTATCATTCTTTAAAATTGAAGGTGAACTACGTTCAGAAGTTTCATTGAACATCAAACGTTTGATGGATATCGGATGTTATAGAGGAATCCGTCACAGATCTGGTCTTCCATTAAGAGGGCAAAGAACTAAGAACAACTCTAGAACTAGAAAAGGTAAAAGAAAAACTGTTGCTAACAAGAAAAAAGCAACTAAATAATAAGTAGTATGGCTAAAGCAAGTGTAAAAAAGCGTAAAGTTATCGTTGAATCAACAGGTGAAGCTCATATTAGTGCTACTTTTAACAACATCATCATTTCTTTGACAAACAAAAAAGGTGAAGTTATTTCTTGGTCTTCTGCAGGTAAAATGGGTTTCAGAGGTTCTAAAAAGAACACTCCGTATGCAGCTCAAATGGCAGCAGAAGATTGCAGTAAAGTGGCTTTAGAGGCTGGATTGAAAAAAGTGAAAGTATATGTAAAAGGACCAGGAAACGGACGTGAGTCTGCTATCCGTTCTTTGCATAACGGTGGAATCGAAGTTACAGAAATCATTGACGTAACTCCAATGCCTCACAACGGATGTCGTCCTCCTAAAAGACGTAGAGTTTAATTTTTGTTTGTTCATCAAGCATCAATAAACAAATAAGTAAATAGTATAATCAAAAGGTAGAACCAAGATTATCGGAGGATATGACCTGAATTCATAATCTCTACCTTAATTTAATTTTAAGAAATGGCAAGATATACTGGTCCTAGTACAAGAATCGCTCGTAAATTCGGTGAAGCGATCTTCGGAGATGACAAATCTTTCGAAAAAAGAAATTACCCTCCTGGACAACACGGGATGGCTAAAAAAAGAGGTAAAAAATCTGAATATGCTGTCCAGTTGATGGAAAAGCAAAAAGCTAAATATTCTTACGGAATTTTAGAAAAACAATTCAGAAACCTTTTTGAAAAAGCATCTGCTTCTAAAGGAGTTACAGGTGAAATCTTATTACAATTATGTGAAGCAAGACTTGACAACGTAGTATTCAGAATGGGGATTGCTCCATCTAGAAGAGGTGCTCGTCAAATCGTATCTCACAGACACGTTACGGTTAACGGAGAAATAGTAAATATTCCTTCTTACCACTTAAAACCAGGTGACGTAGTTGCTGTTCGTGAAAAATCTAAATCTTTAGAAGCTATCGAACGTTCTTTATCAAATTCTAGTCATGTTTACGAATGGATTACTTGGAATAACGATACCAAACAAGGTACTTTTGTTTCTGTTCCTGCAAGATTGCAAATTCCAGAAAACATTAAAGAACAATTAATCGTCGAATTGTACAACAAATAATAATTGACTTAGTCGAAATTATGGCAATATTTAATTTTCAGAAGCCCGATAAAGTTATCATGATCGATTCAACCGATTTTGAAGGTAAATTTGAATTCAGACCTTTGGAACCTGGTTACGGATTGACTGTTGGTAATGCACTTAGAAGAGTTTTGCTGTCTGCTTTAGAAGGATATGCAATTACATCTGTTAGAATTGAAGGTGTAGACCACGAATTTTCTACTATCTCAGGAGTTGTTGAAGACGTTACAGAAATTATCCTTAATCTTAAACAAGTACGTTTCAAACGTCAAATTGAAGATATCGATAACGAATCAGTTACAATATCTGTATCTGGTAAAGACCAACTTACTGCTGGCGATTTTCAAAAATATATCTCAGGTTTTCAAGTACTAAATCCAGAACTAGTTATCTGTAATTTAGACAGTAAAGTAAACCTTAATATAGAATTAACTATCGAAAAAGGTAGAGGTTACGTTCCTGCAGAGGAAAACAAAAAACAAAATGCAGCGATTGGAACAATTTTTACAGACTCAATCTTTACTCCGGTAAAGAATGTGAAGTATGCAATTGAAAACTTCCGTGTAGAGCAAAAGACAGATTACGAGAAATTAGTTTTTGAAATCAAGACTGATGGTTCAATCAATCCAAAAGATGCCCTTACTGAAGCAGCAAAAGTTCTGATCCACCACTTTATGTTGTTTTCTGATGAGAGAATTACACTTGAGGCCGACGAAATCGCACAAACTGAATCTTACGATGAGGAATCATTGCATATGAGACAATTGCTTAAAACCAAGCTTGTTGATATGGATTTATCAGTTAGAGCATTAAACTGCTTGAAAGCGGCTGAAGTTGATACACTTGGAGATCTAGTATCTTTCAATAAAAATGACCTGATGAAATTCCGTAATTTCGGTAAGAAATCTTTAACTGAACTTGATGAACTTGTTGCAGTGAAGAACCTAACCTTCGGAATGGATTTGGCAAAATACAAATTAGATAAAGAATAAATCACTTCGTATTTTGCTCTCCAAAGAGGATTGAAGCAAGATGAAGGTTTAAAACACACGTCATGAGACACGGAAAAAAATTCAACCACTTAAGCAGACAGAAAGGTCATAGAGCCGCTATGTTGTCTAATATGGCTTGTTCTCTAATCGAGCACAAACGTATCAACACTACTGTTGCTAAAGCAAAAGCACTTAAACAATTCGTTGAGCCGCTTATAACAAAATCAAAAGAAGATACAACCCATAACCGTCGTATCGTTTTCGCTTACTTACGCAGCAAATATGCAGTAACTGACTTGTTCAGAGATGTAGCGGCAAAAGTAGGAGATCGTCCAGGTGGTTACACACGTATCATCAAAGTTGGAAATCGTCTAGGAGATAATGCTGATATGGCAATGATCGAATTGGTAGATTTCAACGAACTGTACAACGGTGGTAAGAAAGAAGTTAAGAAAGCAAAAAGCCGTCGTGGTGGTAAAGCTAAAAAGGAAACTGCTGAGGCAGCTCCAGAAGCTAAAGCACCTGAAGCTCCAGCTGCTGAAACTGAAACTACTGAATCAGCTGAATAATGAATTCCAGTATTCAATAAAGATCAAGGATAAACTTTTATTAGTTTGTCCTTTTTTTTTGTTTTGAAGCGAATCTGTTGGGTTTCTTGGCAAACCGTATTCCCGCTTTCCGCTTCAATCTTTTCTTTTTAAAGAAAAAGAAAAGGATTTCCACTCCAATCGGGGCTGGGATAATAACTACAGGAATACTTTTAAACTTTAGGCTTTTAAAAATTGCACCCTTTAGACGAAACAACTAAATTTGCACACCGTAACTACAACTACACAAGACAACAACTACGACGAATGAAATATACAACACGACAAAAGGCCATTCTTTTATTAAGTGACGGAACCATCTTTCACGGAAAATCAATCGGAATCGAGGGGACAACCTTTGGTGAAGTTTGCTTCAACACAGGAATGACTGGCTATCAGGAAATATTTACCGACCCTTCTTACTTCGGCCAGATTATGATTACTACCAATCCACACATTGGGAATTATGGTGTGAACGAAAAGGAAGTTGAATCGGATTCCATCAAGATCTCAGGATTGGTCTGCAAGAATTTCAGCTTCAACTATTCCAGGCCAGATGCTTCGGAAAGCCTGGAAGACTATTTCAAGAAACAAAACCTGATCTGTATCTCGGATGTTGATACAAGAGCCCTTGTGGCGTATATCCGTGACAACGGTGCAATGAATGCCGTAATCTCAACCGATGGAAAATCTATCGAGGAATTAAAGGCGGCACTTGCAGAAGTTCCAGATATGAAAGGTCTTGAATTGGCATCTAAGGTTTCTACAAAAGAGCCTTATTTCTACGGAAACGAGAATGCAAAATATAAAATCTCCGCACTTGATCTGGGCATCAAGGAAAATATCCTTCGCAACTTTGCAAAGAGGGATTGCTACATAAAGGTTTTTCCTTACGATGCAACGTATAATGATTTGGCAGAATTCAATCCAGATGGATATTTCCTTTCAAACGGGCCCGGTGATCCAGAACCTTTGGATGGAGCGATCCAGGTGGCAAAAGATATCCTGGCAAATGACAAGCCACTTTTCGGAATTTGTCTTGGACACCAGATTATTGGATTGGCCAATGGAATTTCTACCTTCAAGATGTTTGGTGGGCACAGGGGAATCAATCATCCTGTGAAGAACCTATTGACCGGAAAAGGAGAAATCACTTCCCAGAACCACGGTTTTGCCGTCAGCAGGGAAGGAGTGGAGCAGCATCCGGATTTCGAAATCACGCACGTACACATCAATGATGATACCGTGGCGGGAATGCGAATGAGGAGCAAGAATTGTTTTTCCGTGCAATACCATCCGGAAGCAAGTCCCGGACCACACGATTCAAGCTATTTGTTTGACGAATTTATTGAAAGGATAAAATAACATACCAAACCTGCAGGTCGATGATCTGCAGGTTTTTTATTTGGAGCTTTTTTAAAGTTTCCAAAGTGCGAATTCTTTTCCTCCAGCCCTGATGCTGGAATTGCCTGAGCTCTTCGCATTCGCGAAAGCGAGTTCCAGCAGCAGGAATATGGAATATAAAAATGCCCGTGCGATTCGCTTATGATAATTTTAAAACCAGATTTTACTAAAACGATTGAGTTGATAAGATTCTGGTTTTTCCTGAAATCATTGCTAAACTTATAATATATTTGTAGATATAAATGTGTAATTCATAATTAAAACTAAGAAAAATGAGCATTATTATTAAAATTCATGCTAGACAAATTTTTGATTCAAGAGGAAATCCTACTATAGAGGTTGATGTAATTACGGAAAATGGTGTACTTGGAAGAGCGGCTGTACCTTCTGGAGCCTCTACCGGAGAGCACGAAGCGGTCGAGTTGAGAGACGGTGGAAAGGCATTTCTTGGAAAAGGGGTCTTGAAAGCGGTTGAAAACGTTAACCTTAGAATTGCTGAGGAATTGGTTGGAACTTCTGTGTTTGAGCAAAATCTTATCGATCAGACGATGATTGAATTGGATGGTACTCACAACAAATCGAACCTTGGTGCTAACGCGATTTTAGGTGTTTCGCTTGCAGTTGCAAAAGCAGCGGCTGCTGAATTAGGATTGCCATTGTACAGATACGTTGGTGGAGTTTCTGGTAATACGTTGCCAGTTCCGATGATGAACATCATCAACGGTGGATCACACTCTGATGCTCCGATTGCTTTCCAGGAGTTTATGATCATGCCGGTTAAGGCGAAGTCATTCTCTCACGCAATGCAAATGGGTACAGAGATTTTTCACAACTTGAAAAAAGAATTACACGATAGAGGCTTGAGTACTGCTGTTGGAGACGAGGGTGGTTTTGCACCAAACTTGGCTGGTGGAACCGAGGATGCTCTGGATTCTATCAAAAAAGCAGTTGAGAAAGCTGGATATAAATTTGGTGATGAAGTAATGGTGGCGTTGGACTGTGCTGCTTCTGAATTCTATGTAAACGGAAACTACGATTACAAGAAATTTGAAGGAGAAGGCGGAAAAATCAGGACTTCTAAGGAACAAGCTGAATATTTGGCAGAATTGGCTCAGAAATATCCAATCATTTCGATTGAAGATGGTATGTATGAAGACGACTGGGACGGATGGAAATACCTTACTACTTTGATTGGTGATAAAGTGCAGCTGGTTGGTGACGATTTGTTCGTGACTAATGTACAACGTTTGAAAACCGGAATTGACAAAGGGATTGCGAATTCTATATTGGTAAAAGTAAACCAGATTGGTACTTTGACTGAAACGATCGCAGCGGTAAATATGGCGCACAATGCAGGATATACTTCTGTAATGTCGCACCGTTCTGGAGAAACTGAAGATAACACGATTGCTGATCTGGCTGTTGCGTTGAACTGTGGTCAAATCAAGACTGGTTCGGCTTCACGTTCTGACCGTATGGCAAAATACAACCAATTGTTGCGTATCGAAGAGGAATTGGGAAGCACGGCCTACTTTCCTGGAGAAAATGCTTTCAAGATCAAGAAGAAATAAGCGTTTTAGCTTTTATTTATAGAAACGCCCGGATGAAGATCCGGGCGTTTTGTTTTTTTATGTTCTGGCTAATAATTCGCGGATCCTATAAATTAGGATCAGCTGCAGGATTGAGGCAGGAATTAACGCAAAAAGTCCAATTATGAAAAGCAATACGGTTATCAATGTACTGCCTATGAAAATAAGAAATATTGCGGTAATGACAGAGAGGTTCATGTTCATATGCTTTTTGAGGCGATATACTCCAATCCCGTTTAATACAAAAGCACAGCCGATGACAATGGAGAATATAATTGTGAAATATTCCTCTGATCCTGAAGGTGAAAACCAGAAGAAAACATCATTGATGTAAGAAATTCCAAAGGCCACAATCATCAGGATGGAACTGATTTGTAGCAAATAGTTCTTGAAAACCGCACCACTAATGGCAAATCCGGTATAGAGAAATAGCATCGTGATAAATGAAATAGCTTTTATAGCGACATACAATCCGCTTGAGACGTTTATGGTATGCATAAACTCCAAATCGGCATCAATGTAGAATTCTACAAAACCAACAAAGAAATATACGATCCCCATATAGAAGGCCAGGGATAGCAATTTCATTCCGTTTTGGGAAATAGTGTAGGCAGGCATTTCTTCTTCAGAAAAATCCTCCTTCATCTTTTCCAAATCATAGTCCAAGGCAGAAAGGATGGTTTTTACAGTATAGCTTCTCGGGGTTACTTCTCCGGATTCAATTCGCTGTATGGTTCGAACGCTAATATTGCATTTTTCGACCAATTCCTCTTGCGTCAGTCCTTTTTCTTTTCGTAAGTCTGTTATAATCTTACCTAATTCGGGTTGTTTCATAATGGTAGTTTTTAATTTTAAGGCAATACTACAAACCATCTTTTTTTAGGGCAAACATTTGAATGGGAATTGACCCGACATTTACCCGACATTAGGGTTTAAAGATAATAAAATGAGGGTTTAGGACAAGATGCAAGGGTTTGTGTTTTTAATAGAAACAGAGGATGGAATCGGTAAATAGAAAAAAATAATTTGTAAAAGGAATAACAAAACGATCAAATGACTTTCTGAAAAGCATCCCTTGGCGTTCCATCACTAACATAAATAATCCCGCAATATTCAAAACCAATTTTCTTCAGGAAGTTCTGCATCGGAATGTTATCGTGATGGGTATCCACTCTTACATTATTGGTCTTTGTAAAGGCAAAATCAAATGCAATACGGGCAATTCCCCTGACAGTTCGGCCTGATGCCAACCTGTGGATCACGCCATAAGATTTTTCGTTGAGCCAATTCCCTTCTATGATGGTATAGTTCGGGTCGGGATTCACGCCTTGCATAAAACAAAAATACCCCACCACTTCATTATCAGCAATGCAAACAAAAGCATGTTCATTGGTAATGTCTTGCAATATGGTTTCCCTTGATGGATAGCCGTTTGTCCATTGTGTGGTATTTCCATTTTCTCGCATAATGCTTCTCGCTTCATGAATAATGTTCAGGATAACCTCAATATCTGCCGTGGTTGCTTGTTGTATGTGCATCTTTAGAAAATTTAATATTCAAAAATAATACTATTAAACGAAAAAAGCCGATGCTGTCCGCATCGGCTTTAGTATTATTTCTTCTTCTTGTTTGATTTTTTCTTGGATTTGCTTTTCGCTTTCGCCTTCTTTGCTTTTTCCTTGGCCTTTTCTTTTTTTGCTTTCTCTTTTGCTTTTTCCTTTTCTTTCGCCTTGGCTTTTTTAGCTTTTTCTTTCTGTTTCTCTTTTTGCTTGGCCTTCAGTTTTCTCGCTTTTTCTTTCTTTTCTTTTTCCTTTGTCTTGTCGTCTTTTTTCATTTTCATTTTTCTTTTAGGGGTTTTGACTTCCTTGTTGGAGTCTTCTTGCAAAGGCTCTTCGCTTAGTTGTACTTCTTTTGTTGGAGTATCAATTTTAATTTCTTCAACCTCTTCTGCTGGAATTTCTTCTTTTATCTCTTCTGGAGCCGGAGTTTTTGGAATGGTGTTTTCAATAGTTTCGGGATTGTTTTCTTGAATTGGTTCGGAAGGGGTAGGGATAGCTTTTCTCATTGTATGCTTTTATAATATTTATTAGGGATAATTTCTTCAATGTTATTGAATTGTAAATTTATCGTAAACAAAGATAAGCTTTAAAGAGATTGTCCAATGTTAAGTTTTTACTTGTAAAAATGGTGCAGATTGAGGGGTGTATAAAAATAAAAGGCCGATAAGAATGAACATATCGGCCTTTTATCTGTATGATTAAAAAGAATTACAAATCTCCCTGGATATAAACTGAAACAGGAAAGTATCCTTCGTTATTTGCAAACACTGCATCAGGAACTTCTATCTTGAAAGAGTGATTGCCTTGATTCAGATTAGGCAAATCATAAGCACGGATCGGAATAATGTCACCCGGACACCAGTTGTTGAACGAAAGCCAGGTTGCCAATGATCTTGGGGCATTCCCGTAGATACCATTAGGCTGTGTGTTATACATCCTGAAAGGTTCACATGATTTTCCGCCAGGAATGTAGGTGTCAACCAGTGCATTGTCAAAATAAATAAAATGTTCTCTTCTGTTGTATTCCTCGCCGTTAGCATTTGCTCCATGATTGGACGTGATTACATACAATTTTGCATTTGTTATGTTTGAAGCTACATTGAAATTATAGGTTCTGACAGTTTGCCCTACGATATCCGTTCCAGAAGCATCGTATTTTTTCAGTTCCGTATAGGTTACAATCGGAACAAAAAGCTGGTTGATGTGTTCGTAGCTTTCATCAGTAGAAATAAATTTCAATGTTCCCTCAAAAACGTCATTTCTTCCCCCGCATCCAGCGACTTCAGTGTTGGCCGCATAAGGTACTCCGAAAACGTTCAGCTCGATCCAGAAATCATACAGATTATTAATTGCAGGATCGTTGAACAGCAAGGCTAGATTATCGGTATCAAAAACATAATCCACTTGTGTTGGTGCTACATTCTTGTTCATGAATGGCGTGATGAAACGGCCCACTTCAAGACGCTTGGTTACATTGGCTTCAGTGAAGGCAGCTCCCTTGTCGACCATATTTACAAAAACACCACCAATCCTATCATAGTTGTCGCACAAAGCACCAATTGTAACTTTAAGTTTCAGCTTGTTGCTAAGCGATGCAATTTGTGTAGGTGTAAGCTTGGTGACATAAGAAGCATTGCTCTTACGGATTGTTCCAGACTGAACTGGTAGGCTTACTGTAGCGGCATATCCATCGTAAAAAACAACTTTATTAAAGATGGTAACTTCCGTTATTACAGGAGTTACGGTAACAGTAATCGGAGCAGAGGTTAATAGTTGGCCGTTATTGTCAAAAGTAGCTTTTACTTGATAAGTTCCGGTTGCAGCTGGTGTGAAGGTATTTGACTCGATAGCAGCATCATTCACAAAATAAGTAACACCGGTTGTCAATTGTGCCATATTGCTTGCCACGACACCAAGAGTGAAATGCTGTCCGATTTGAATAATTTCCGGAGTAGCAGTCACTGTGATTCCTGTAATAGGAATTGCGGTAGCGTTTATTGTAATTTCGTTACTGATCAGGGTCTGGTCATTGGCAGTGTATTTTGCCACCACCTTATATTCTCCCGCTGCCTGAGGCGAGAAAGTATTGGTTGTTATCTGAGTATCATTCACGTAGAATGTTGCAGTAGGCGTCAAGTCAACATTGGTGTTTGAAAGTACGCTTAAGGTTGTAGTATCCCCAACCTGAACCGTTGTGGCTGTTGCAGATAAGACAATTGCATTGATGCCAACCGCATCGTCTTCCTTGTTACAGGAAACAATCAACAGGAAAGTGGCAAAAAAAGTCAATAATCGAGTAGTTATTTTCTTCATTTTTAAAAGATTTGATTAAGAGGTTAGTTAAATGGTTGGTAAATCTATGAATAATTATTGTAAACACGATAAATTAGTGAAGATTAAGATATAGTATACAAAAAGTTTTATTTTGGAATTCTATTCAAATTCTCGGTCAAACCATTCAAATTCTAATTGGCTGATTCTTTGTAGAAACTAAATAGTATTTTTGTTTCAAGCAATCTGCAGTTATTTTCGGCTATGAGAAAATCTACCTATCTTCTTTCATTATTCTTCGGACTCTTTTCGGTGTTGGCTTTCGCTCAAAATATAGGCATAGACAGTCTTAAAGCGGCCTTGGCCAACTCTAGAAATGATATCGACAGGGCACAATTGCTTAACGCAATCGCAGTCGAGTATCAGTCGGAGAACCCCATATTGGTTTTGGAATATGCCAACAAGGCTTTGCAATTGTCCAAAAGGATAAAATACAAATTGGCAGAAGGAACTTCCTACCTGAACATTGGAAACGGAAATATCATATTGGGGAATTATCCTGAAGCCTTGAGGAATTTCAGTAACGCCCAAGCTATTTTTGAGAAAGAACTTGAAAGCAATTCATCAGAACACAAGGAAGAAATCAAAAACGGACTGGCACGTGCCTATGGAAGTATCGGAATTGTTTTTTCCGAACAAAGCAGTTATACAAAAGCCTTGCAGTATCATCTAAAGGCAGTGAAAATTTATGAGGAAAGCAATGATTTGACCCGATGCGCAAGGGTTTACAACAACATAGGGATTGTTTACAAGGCGCAAGGTGAGGATTTCAAGGCATTGAGTTATTATATAAGATGCCTGAAGATCCAAGAAAAAATCAAGGATGAAACGGTCGGGATTACTACTACAAACATTGGAAATATCTATCTGCATCAGGGCAATTACGGAAAAGCATTGGAATATTATACGAAAGCAAGGCAGCTTTTTGAAAAATTCCCGAACCAGTTAGGACTGGGGGAGCTGTATAATAATCTGGGATTGTATTATAAGAAAACAGCAAAGCCTGCAGAAGCTTTGACGAATTACAACAAAGCATTGGCTGTTTTTGGCAGCATTGAGAATAAATTCGGTATCTCTGATTCCTATTATTATATGGGTGAGATTTATATGGAGCAAAAGAAGTATGAAGAAGCTTTGGCGGCTACCAATAAGGCACTTATGTTGGCCAAGGAACTCGATGTGATGGAGCAGGTGAAGAATACGGAGCAAAGGCTGAGCGAGATTTACGACAAGCTGAACAGACCTGCGGAAGCATTAGCCCATTACAAAATGTTTATGGTTGCGAAAGACAGTGTCAGTAATAATGAAAGCATTCGCAACAGTGTAAGGACGGAGATGAACTTTGAGTTTGACAAGAAGGAAGCGCTTCAGAAAAAAGAGCAGGAAAAGAAGGAACTTGTTTATAACGAACAATCCAAAAGGCACCAGCAGCAGATAGGGTTCTTGATCCTTTCCATATTATTGGTTTTCGGAATTGTATTCTTGTTCTACAACCGTCTGCAATTGAAGAAAACACTTACCCTGCAGAAAGAATTGGCAGAATATGAACAAAAGGCCTTGCACTTGCAGATGAATCCTCATTTTGTGTTCAACTGCCTGGGTTCGATTTCCAGCTTTATTGTCCAGAATGGAACCGATTCCGCGATAAAATACCTTTCCAAGTTCTCCAAATTAATGCGGCTGACCTTGGAATATTCTAAAGAATCGCTTATTCCAGTGGACAAGGAAATAGAAAGCCTTCAGAACTACCTGGAATTGGAACAGCTCCGCTTCAATAAAAAATTTGAATTCAACATTACCAAAAGCAGCGAGCTTGAAGATGATATGGCCTTGCCTCCTTTATTATTGCAGCCTTTTGTAGAGAATGCCATCATACACGGCTTGATTCCGAAAAAAGAAAAGGGATACATTGACATTGACTTTTCGATTGAAGACCAAAGCCTGGTGTGCAAGATCATCGATAATGGAATCGGTTTTAACAAATCAAAGGAATTGAAGGAAAATCTCGTATCCGTACACAAATCAATGGCATTGGATATCACGCGAAAACGATTGGAGATGATGGAAGCCATCACGGCAAAAACTTCCCACGTTGAAATCCAGGAACGCACGGCTTCAAATGGTGAAATTATCGGTACTATTGTAGTGTTGAAATTACCGGTCCAGTATATAAAATAGATTCAAAGATTTCCAATAGATAAACAGCAAAATGATTACAGCCATACTAATAGACGACGACGAAAATTTACGCAATGGGATGAAAGGTCTTCTGGCTCGTTATGCTCCCGAAATTCATATCTTGGGAGAAGCAGATTCTGTAAAATCAGGCATCGAAGCCATTGACAAATTCAAGCCACAGGTAGTTTTCCTGGACATTCAACTAGGCGATGGGACAGGGTTTGATATCCTGGAACAACTTGCGTTGAAAAATGGAAAGTCGTCCTCGCATATTGTTTTTATCACGGCGCATGAACAGTATGCCATAAAAGCGTTTCGTTTCAGTGCGTTGGATTTCTTGCTGAAACCTGTAGACCCGGAAGAATTGCAGAAAGTAGTGGAGAAGATAAAAAATGTGCTGAAGCAGAACGATGGCTATGCCCATATTGATTTGCTGTTGGAAAACATCCGAAAGAAAGTGGATAACTTCAAGAGGATTGCACTTTCCACTTCCGATGGGATTCATCTTTTTGAGATAAGTGATATTATCCGTTGTGAGAGTGAGGACAATTACACGAAGTTCTACATCAAGAACAACAAGCCCATTATGATTTCGAAAACATTGAAGGAATATGAGGAAATGCTGACGGAACACGGATTTGAACGGATCCATCAATCGCATCTGATCAATCTTTCCTACCTTAAATCTTACATCAAGAAGGACGGCGGTTATGTAGTGATGGCAGATAATTCAAATCTGCCCATATCCCAACGAAAAAAGGAACGCCTGCAGGAACTCTTGAAAACGATCTAGGTAAATTCTAATTCAAAACCCGCAAATACTCATTGACCATCACTTGAACAAGAAAGGCAAATTATCTTTATAAAACATTTAGATTCATAAATACCCTATCCTATGAAAAAAGTACTACTCTTATTGTTGTTGATTACCTCCAGCTTATATGCTCAAATTCCAATAGGCCAGCCAAGTGATTGGTCGGCTTGTGATAATGGAGGAGACGGGATTGAAACTTTCGATCTGACTACTGTTGATCCGCAGATCTTGAATGGATTGAATCCATCGGACTATTCAATCGGTTTTTACAATAGCCTGAGTGGTGCACAAATTGATATGGGTGCCATTGAGTTTCCCATGACTTATGTGAACACCATGAGTCCAGAGATAATTTATGTGAGGGTACAAGAAATTGCAGATCCTACGAATTTTGAAATTACAACATTTGAATTATTGTTAAATGCTCTTCCTGTCTTTAGTATTAATGATGTTATGTTTTGTGAAGGATCAATGGCAGTTTTAGATTCAGGATTGAATGGAGGTACTTATATTTTTCAATGGTTTTTTAATAGTTCAGCGATTCCGGGTGCAAACGCTAGTAGTTTTTCAGTAATAAACGCGGGTGATTATAAATTAGTTGTTACGGATATTGCAACAGGATGCAATTATGAAGATAGTGCTGTGGTGACGGTTAATCCGTCAGCTGTTGCAATTATTTCTGGAGATAGTACTATTGATGCTGGTGAAACGGCAATAATTGCAATAACGGGAACACCAAATGCAACAGTTACGTATACTGTTGATTCAGGCTCAGGCTCAGGACCTCAGCAAGTTGTCGTGCTTGATAATTCAGGGATTGTTACGTTAACTTTGCCCGTGTTTACTGCTTATGTGACAATTTGCATAACAGAGGTCAGTTTGGGATTATGCACTGCTACTTTGCCAAATTGTTTTACAGTTGTGGTAAATTCAACAAATAGTATAAATATCCCCGATGCCAATTTTAAAGCGAAACTTGTAAGTTCGAGTACATCTCCTTTTAATATCATTGCCGGAAATGCTTCAGGGAGTCCAATAGTTATTGATGTAAATGCGAATGGAGAAATTGAGGAAAGCGAAGCCCTGCTAGTGTATTCGCTAAGTGTCAGGAATGCTGGAATCGCCGATTTGACAGGATTAGAGTATTTTACAAATCTAAAATGGCTTGAAGTAGATTTTAATCCCTTGACGAGTTTGAGTACCACAGGCTTGGTGAATCTGGAACATCTTGCGAGTTACAATTGTGCTGTTGGAACCGCAAATTTGAATGATTCCGTAAATCTTAAAACTTTGATGTTAAACAACAATCAATTGACGACTTTAAATATTTCAAATCTCGTTAACTTGGAATATTTAACGGTTGCAAGTAATCAATTGACAAGTCTCGATGTTACTGGTATGACAAATCTGGTAAATCTGGATTGTACAAATAATTTACTGACGGAACTGGATGTAAATAACTTGACAAGCTTGACAGGCTTGGAATGTGCCAATAATCAATTGACAAATTTAGTAATCGATAATCTTGTTAATTTGGCGGGTCTTTCGTTTGGTAACACTGGATTGAATCCGGTTGACGTAAATAACTTTGTAAATCTTACGGGTCTATATTTTTATGGAGGCCTTCAAACAACTATGGAAATTAGCAATCTCGTCAATTTGAATATCCTGACTTTTTCTAATACAAGCCTGACAGAAATCAATGCATCCAATAATCCTAATGTTGGAGAATTTATGGTTGCTGAAAATCCAGATCTTACTTATTTGAATATAAAAGATGGTACACCTGATAGCTTTATTAGCGTTACATCATGTCCCAACCTGATAGCAATTTGTACCAATGAAGAAGATGTCGAACAGTTATATGCATCAATTGTTATGCAAGGAAATGCCAATCCAAACCTTAGTGTGACTTCCTACTGCGATTTTACACCTGGAGGAAATTACAACACCATAGCAGGTTCAATACTATATGATTTTGAAAATGATGGTTGTGATGAAAATGATGCCCAGCCTTTCATTAAGATGAATATAAACGATGGAACGGAACAAGGTTCAAGTTTTGCTGATGAATCAGGAAGCTATACTTTTTATACCCAGGAAGGAAATTTTACCGTAACGCCCCAGCTTGAAAATCCATTAATCTTTACAATTTCTCCAGCAAGCGCAACTGTGAATTTCCCAGCAAATAACAATTCTGTTTCAACAAATAATTTCTGCATTACGGCAAATGGAGTAGTGCCAAATGCTGAAATAGTTGTAGCGCCAATTACTCCAGCCCGCCCAGGTTTTGATGCAGAATACAAGATAGTATATAAGAATACAGGAAATCAGATGCTATCAGGCCAGGTTTACTTTTATTATCAAGACGCTGTTTTAGACTTGGTAAGTACGAGTGTGCCAACTTCTGCACAAGCCACAGGATTACTGACGTGGAATTATGCAGATTTGCACCCTTTTGAATCCAGGAGCATCAACGTGACGCTGAATGTAAACGGACCAATGGAAACTCCGGCGGTAAATAATGGTGATGAATTGATATTCAATGTAGGCACGAATCCTGTCAACGGGAATGAAATTGAATTTTCCTATTTCCAAACCGTTGTAGGGTCATTTGATCCTAATGACATCATTTGCCTGGAAGGAGAAAATGAGGCTCCATCAGCAATTGGAAATTACCTTCATTATATTGTGAATTTTGAAAATACCGGAACCGCTCCAGCAGAAAATGTTGTGGTGAAAGTGGATATTGATGCAACGAAATACGATGTTCCCAGCTTGCAGATTTTAAATGGTTCACACCCGGTTGAAGCAAGAATCAACAATAATGTGGCTGAATTTATCTTCAAGAACATTGATTTGGAAACCAACGGACATGGAAATATTCTATTGAAAGTAAAATCAAAATCATCCTTAAATGCAGGCGATACGGTAACCAAGAAAGCCAATATCTACTTTGATTATAATTTTCCAATCCTTACAAACGAAGCCAATACCACCTTCCAAGATCTTTCTGTTGAAGAACATTTATTGGACAATTCAATTAAGATTTATCCAAATCCGAGTTATGATGTAGTAAATGTTGAAGCGAATTCTACGATCAATTCGATTCAGGTTTATGATGTACAGGGAAGGTTGCTGATGACCCAATTAGCAAACGATATACGGACAAGGATTGATATTTCGGATAAAGCCAATGGCGTGTATTTCTTTAAGATCTATTCTGATAAGGGAATCAAGGTTGAAAAAATAATAAAAAAATAAGTCTATTATAGCAGGCAATTCACTAATGTGGTTGCCTGTTTTTATTTTTAGAAGAGGTCAAGAATGGTGAAATTATCGATGCGTAAAACGAATTCTAATTTGAAAGCAACGAATACTCATTGGCCACAAATGAATCAAAAAAGGCGGATTATCTTTATAAAAAATTAGTTCAGCAATTTAAAAAAAACACCAAAAATGAAAAAAATATTATTCTTACTGTTGTTGACTTGTGGGTTATCAAATGCCCAGATTGTCGACATTGCAGACGCTACTTTCAAAGCGGAATTATTGTCTGCCAGTCCGACCGTGCAAAAAGCCTTAAATTTTAGCGATCAATGGATTAAAATTGATGCTAACGACGATGGAGAAATTCAAGAAAGCGAAGCACAACAGGTGAAGCTTTTATCAATTTCTCAATTCTTGATTTTTAATGTTACGGGTATCGATGGCTTTAGCAATCTTGAATCCTTGAGAATCACTAGCTCTTTGATAACAACGTTAAACGTAAATGGGTTGCCTAATCTTAAGTCATTAACCTGTCTTAATATGCAGCTTCTTTCGACACTAACTGTAAACGGAGCAACTAATCTGACCAATTTATCGTTATACAGCTTGCCCAATATAACCACTTTGAGTATTAATAGTTTAACCAATCTGACTAAGCTAAATTGCTTTGGAACCTCAATTGTTAGCTTTAGTGCCAGTGGGCTTCCCAACCTTGCTGAAATTCTGTATTCTGGAAATGAATCTACAACTAGTTTGAATCTTAGTGAGCTTCCTAGTCTTACGAAACTTGATTGCGCTTTCAATAATCTTAGTGTTTTGACTGCTAATAACCTTACGGCTCTTACTGATTTAAATTGCTCAGGAAACAAGCTTACCAATCTGAATGGTTTTCCGAATCTTGTCAAATTGAATTGTGAAGGGAATAAACTTACGACATTAAATGTAAGCAGCTTGACTAACTTGAGCGAATTGCATTGCAGCGGAAATGAACTTACCACCTTGAATGTTAACGGACTTATAAACCTTACTGACTTGTCTTGCGCCATTAATAAGTTTGCTACTTTTACCCTGAATGGACTTCCTAATTTGGTAAATTTAAATTGTGGAAACAACAACGAACTTACGAGCGTAACGTTACAAAATTTACCTAATCTGCAGGAATTTAAAGTTATTGGTAATACAAACAGCAATGCAGTTCCGTTAGGACAACTGACTACTTTAAACCTTAGTGGTTTGCCTAATTTGCAAAAATTAGAATGCAATAATGGCGTGCTGACTTCTTTAAATTTAGATGGATTAACCAGTTTAACGGAGCTAAATTGCTCCAGGAATCAAATTTCAAACTTGAATGTAAGCAACTTGCCCAATCTTCAAAAATTAGTTTGCGATACCAATCCAATAGCTAATCTAAATGTTTCCAATTTATCTAACTTATTAGAATTGACTTGTGGTGGAGCCTATGTTGTGGATGGAATACCGATAGGGCATTTGACTGCTTTAAATGTTAGCGGATTAACCAATTTGAAAAAGTTATCTTGTACTTATAGCTTACTAACAACATTAAACCTTACGGGTTTGGTTAGTTTGGAGGAATTATATTGTGATGGAATTAATAATGATCTAGGACAACTTACTTCTTTGAACGTAAATGGTTTGACCAATCTGAAGAAATTGAGTTGCAATTACCAGCAACTTACTAACCTTAATGTGAGTAATTTGGTTAATCTTACCGATTTGTATTGTTCCCACAACCACATCACAAGTTTGGATTTAACAGGTTTGATCAATCTTAAAGTCCTGGACTATACTTATAATCAGTTGGCTAATTTAAATTTAGTTGATTTGCCTAGTCTTATTACTTTAAACTGTTCTTACAACCAACTCGTAACGTTGAATGTACTTAACTTAGCCAGTCTTAGGGATTTGTATTGTTCCTATAATCAACTTACAGCATTAAATTTAAGTGGATTAGACAATCTTATCACGCTCGATTATTCTTACAATCAGCTAACGCTTTCCAATATAAGCGGCTTGTCCACTAATCTAGAATCATTATACTGTTCTTCAAACGATTTAACTAGTTTAGATGTAAGTAATTTGACTAATCTTGTGATTTTAGACTGTAATTCAAATCAACTTCCAGGTTTGGACGTGAGTACCTTAACGAATTTAAGAATTCTAAACTGTAGTAACAATCAAATTCCAAGTTTAGAACTATTCAATTCTCCTAATATTGAAACATTGAATTGTAATCAAAATTTAATAGAAAATCTAAATATTTTCGGACTCAACAATCTAAACTCATTACACTGTAGAGATAATCAACTTACAAGTTTAGATCTAAGCAACCATACAAATCTGCTACAATTGGACTATTCTAATAATTTGATTCCCAATTTAGATGTAAATTACTTAACCAACTTGCAACTTTTAGGATTGTCGGGAACCCAAAGTACGGTTCTAGACATTGGCAATTTACATAACCTTTATTTTTTGTTTTGTAATGATAATTTGCTCACAACCTTGGATGCAAATAACGCAACATTTCTGGATGTTTTGAATTGCAACAACAATCAACTAGAAACATTATTTATAAAAAATGGAAAAGACGAACAAGATTTAAGTTATTCTGGCAATCCAAACCTGGCTTACATTTGTGCCGATTCTTCACAAATTGAAAGCATTCAAACCAATTTGAACAATTCAGGAATGAACGCAACAGTTTGCAATACCTATTGTTCTTTTACACCTGGAGGAGACAACAATACCATAACCGGAATCACTGTTTTTGATTTCAATAATGATGGATGTGATGTGGCAGATGAAGTAAATCCATTCATAAGGCTCGACATAAACGATGGAGCCGAAACGGGATCAACAGTAACAAACATCAACGGGACTTATAATTTTTATACAGATGCAGGTACTTTTGTAATAACTCCAAATATTGAAAATCCAACGTGGTTTGATTTCTCACCAGCGTCATCAACTTTTACATTTGAAGGCAGTAACAACATTGCAACACAAAATTTTTGTATTTCGGCAGTGGGCACGCATCAAGATATAGAAGTGGTTTTTGCACCTTTGGAACCAGCTCGTCCAGGATTTGATGCCACCTACAAAGTGGTTTATAAAAACAAAGGGAATCAGATGGTCTCTGGAGCCGTAAATGTAGTATTTGATGATGCCAAAACCGATTTTATTTCGGCTGAACCAGTAGCTGATGCCGTCCAAACAAATTCACTTTCGTGGAATTATGTCAACCTGATGCCTTTTGAAAACAGGAGCATCGTGATTGCGCTCAATGTAAATGCTCCAACAGAAACCCCAGCCGTTAATAATGGTGACATCTTGAACTTTTCCGCTTCAATAACACCAGTTGCAGCAGATGGGTTGCCTTTGGATAATCAATTTGCTTATAACCAGACTGTTGTAGGTTCTTTTGATCCAAATGACATTGTTTGCATTCAAGGCGATAATCTATCGGTTTCAGAAATTGGAAACTACCTTCACTATATCGTAAATTTTGAAAATACCGGAACTGCTCCTGCAGAAAATGTAGTGGTTAAAATAGAAATTGATACTACAAAATATGATTTGCCAAGTTTGCAGCTCTTGAATGGTTCACATCCTGTTGAGGCAAAAATCAATAGTAATGTAGCTGAATTTATCTTCAAAGGCATTAATTTAGATACCAACGGACACGGAAATATTCTATTGAAAGTAAGGTCAAAATCATCAATAAATGAAGGAGAAACGGTAACCAAGAAAGCTAATATCTACTTTGATTATAATTTTCCAATCCTTACGAATGATGCCAATACGACGTTTCAAGATCTTTCGATTGATGAACATTTGATTGATGATTCAATAAGCATCTATCCAAATCCGAGTCAAAATCTCGTGAATGTTGAAGCAAGTACTGTCATCAGTTCGGTTCAGGTGTATGATATACAGGGAAGGCTGTTGATGACTCATTTGGCGAACGATATCAAGACAATTATTGATATTACTGATAAGGCAAATGGCGTGTATTTCTTCAAGATAAATTCTGATAAGGGAATCAAAGTTGAAAAGATAATCAAGAAATAGGGTTGTCCTGATATCCTGTTTTTTATCCAAACCCACGGCGCCATAACCGTGGGTTTTTAATTTTCAGTGGTATATATCAATTTTACAATATTTATAGAATAATTAACGGTATCATTGCACTATTCATTTTTTAATTCAATTGCAATTCCTTAAGTTTGTTAAATTATTATTATCAAAGATAAATTATACCAAACAATTATGTCAAAAACAGCAATATTAGAGATTGATGGCAAAAAATACGAGTTTCCTGTAATTGAAGGAAGCGAAGGAGAAGTTGCAATCGATATCAACAAACTACGTGATCTAACAGGGGTTATAACAATGGATCCGGGATATAAAAACTCAGGATCTTGTAAAAGCGACATCACTTTCCTTGACGGGGAAGAAGGAATTTTACGTTACAGGGGTTATTCTATCGAAGACTTGGCTGAAAAAGCAAACTTTCTTGAAGTTTCCTATTTAGTGATTTTTGGAGAATTGCCAACAAAAGAGCAATTGCGCCAGTTTGAAGAAGACATCAGGAAATATACGTTGGTAAATGAAGAAATGAAAAACATCATTGATGGTTTTCCTAAAACAGCTCACCCAATGGGCGTTTTATCTTCACTGACAAGTGCTTTGACGGCATTTAACCCAAAAGTGGTAAATGTTGACAATGAAAAGGAAATGTATGATACGGTTTGCAAGACAATGGGTAAATTCCTTGTACTGGCAACCTGGACATTCAGGAAAAGTTCTGGTTTTCCGCTGAACTATTATGACAATACAAAAGGATATGTTGAGAATTTCATGCGTCTGATGTTCGAATTACCAACAGGACCTTATGAAATCAATCCGGTTGTAGTTTCTGCATTGGATAAGTTGTTCATCCTTCACGCAGATCACGAACAAAACTGTTCCACTTCAACAGTAAGAATGGTTGGTTCTTCTCAATCGGGATTATTTGCTTCTATTTCTGCTGGAGTTTCTGCACTGTGGGGGCCACTTCACGGAGGTGCAAACCAAGCAGTTTTGGAAATGCTTGAAGCCATCCAGAAAGACGGTGGAGATGCTGATAAATATATGGCGAAAGCGAAAGATAAGGATGATCCTTTCCGTTTGATGGGCTTCGGACACAGGGTTTACAAGAACTTCGATCCAAGAGCAAGAATCATCAAGAAAGCGGCCGATGAGGTTTTGGCAACTCTGGGAGTTGACGATCCTGTTTTGGCAATCGCTAAAAAATTGGAAGAAGCGGCTTTGAATGATGAATACTTCAAATCAAGAAACTTGTATCCGAACGTAGATTTCTATTCAGGAATCATCTACCGTGCTTTAGGAATTCCAACTGATATGTTTACCGTAATGTTTGCTATCGGACGTTTGCCAGGATGGATTGCCCAATGGAAGGAAATGCGTTTGAACAAGGAGCCAATCGGTAGGCCAAGACAAATTTATACAGGTCATCCTTTGAGAGAATTCAAGGCAGTTGACAAGCGATAATTTTAAAGATATAATAGCAAAACTCCACTTTTCCAGTGGAGTTTTTTTTGTTTTGCTACTTTTTTAAGGCAATGATGAAAGTATTGTTTTTTTTGTTACATTCGTATCAAATAAATCAGTAATGCTATGAAGATAAAATACTTATCGTTTTTGCTTTTTATATCAGGTTGGAACACATTTTCACAAGAAATGAGAATGCTGTCTTCCAATCCGGAACAGTTGATCATCCAGAATACAACTCCTGATCATATTTCTGTAAAGAAAATATACAATGGTATTGCTTATGAAAGTTTCAATGCCAAAGGAAGGATGATGCAGAAAGAAGCTCCGGAGTTGCCAATGTTTTCCGAGTCATTGATTGTTCCTAATAATGGGGCTGTTTCAGTTGAAGTTGCTTTTGAGGGATATCAGGATTTCGAAAACATCAATATCCTGCCTTCGAAAGGAAGCCTGAAAAGAAACGTGAATCCAGACGATGTGCCTTATGTGTTTGGAAATGCTTATTTGGTAAATGAATTTTTTCCTAAAAACTTGGCTGAGGTATCAAGCCCTTACATTTTTAGAGATACAAGAGGGGTAACGGTAACTTTCTATCCTTATCAATACAATCCGGTGACAAAGGTCTTGCGTGTTTATCATAATTTAAAAGTGACTGTCACAACCGATAAATCAAAAGAAGGAATCAACGAGAAAACTACAAGAACCACAAGCAACACTACTTTTGAATCCATTTATACGGCCCATTATCTGAATGCAGTTGCTTCAACAAGTTCCGCCACGGAATCCGGAGAAATGCTTATCATTGCAAAAAGCTCTTATCAGGCTTCAATCCAGCCTCTTGTAAATTGGAAGAACGAAAGCGGGATTAGAACTACAGTACTCGAACTTGCAACTGGAGCTGCATCCGCATCAATCAAAACGGCTATCAATACGTTCTATACTGCCAATCCTAATTTATCCTATGTCCTGTTGATTGGAGATCATCAGGATTTGCCTACTTACAGTTACGGAATTACGGGAGCATCGGAACCATTATGGAGTGATTCTTATTACGGGCAATTGGAAGGAACCGATTATTATCCGGAATTGATGATAGGAAGGTTATCCGGAAATGTTTCCGAGGTTCAAAAGATTGTTTCCAAGATAATTGGTTATGAGAAGGCTCCTTCTACAGGAAATTGGATGACCAAAGCCGGCGGGATTGGTTCAAATGAAGGTTATGGCTATGGAGATGATGGAGAAGCCGATTGGGAACATTTGAGAAATATCGGAACCAAATTGACAGGTTTCGGGTATACGACGGTTCACGAATTCTATGATGCTTCACAAGGCGGGAATGATGCCGATAATGATCCAACGGCAACAATGATATCAACTGCGATCAACCAAGGAATTGGCCTGTTGAATTACACGGGTCACGGTGCATTGGATATAATGTCTTCAGGTTCTTACACAAATATGGATGTCAATAATTTGACCAATACAGGAAGCTTTCCGTTCGTGGTATCAGTTGCCTGTAACAACGGAACATTCGTTGGCGGTACTTCGTTGTGCGAAGCTTTCTTGAAGGCAAATCACGCTGCAAATCCTACTGGAGCCATAGCAAGTTGCGGTTCTTCCATATTGATGGCTTGGGCCGAACCGATGCAGACCCAGGATCAGATGGCAGAACTTATAATTGATAGTGCTTCTACAGGCGTGACATCGCTCGGACAACTTTTTTATGGAGGACAAGCAAGTATGCTGGAAACCTATGCGGAAAGTGGAACGGCACAGGAAGTAATGCAGACCTGGGTATTTTTTGGAGACCCATCGGTTGCTTTCAGAAGTGCAGTTCCTGCAACCATTACGGCAACACATCCTGCCCAGGTTTCAAACCAGGGAGGAGATTTGATAATCAATACCAATACCAACGGAGCCAAGGTTACGATTTCTCAAAACAATCAGATCTTGATTACTTCTGATACGACAGAAGGTATTGCAACCGTTCAACTTCCGGCATTGACCTCATTGAACGATTTGAAAGTGACGTTGACCAAAAAGAATACTGCGCCTTATCAGGGTCTGATCACCGTTTCAAGTGAATTGTCAGTCAATGATTTCCAAAATCAATTCTTGGTTTATCCGAATCCGGCATCCGATTATATGACAATTACCAACAAGGGGAATATCTTGAATGATGTCTCGATAAGAATTATTGACCTCAATGGACGTATCCTGTCGGTTCAAAATAATGTGAGCATAACCAACTCTTATCAGGTTCCTGTTCATTCCTTGTCTTCAGGAGTTTACTTTCTGTCTATCCAAGAAGGAGCGGAGGAGAGCATCCAAAAATTTGTAGTGCAGTAGTTTATTGCTAAAATAGAGAAGAAGCCTTGCGTAATTGCGAGGCTTTTTTATTCAATCGATAATTTAACTACTATTGCCATAAGAAAACTTCAATAATCAAGTCCCTTTTTTTATATTTGCCTGCCTGCGACAACAAAATGCCGTAGAAAAGCCAAAAGCTATGTTGCAATTAAATGTAAAAAACGAAACCTCCAGATTAAGAGCTGTCGTACTCGGTTCCGCAGTGAATAATGGTCCAACGCCTACGGCAGATGAAGCCTATGATCCAAAATCTTTAGAGCATATCTTGGCAGGAACTTATCCTGTTGAAGAGGACATGGTCAATGAAATGGAAGCCTTCAACAAAGTGTTTGAAAAATACGAAGTAAAGGTTTTTCGTCCGGAAATGATTGAGAATTACAATCAGATTTTCTCAAGAGACATTGGGTTTGTAATTGATGATATTTTCGTAAAAGCAAATATTCTTCCAGATCGCGAGCGGGAATTGGATGCCATCCAATATGTAATTGATCAGATCGATCCTAAAAAGGTGGTTCGTCCTCCAGAGGAAGTCCATATTGAAGGCGGAGATGTGATGGTCTGGAACGATTATATTTTCATAGGAACTTATAAGGGAAGCGACTACAAGGATTATATCACGGCAAGAACCAATTGGCAGGGTGTGGAATACATCAAGAATTTATTTCCAAACAAGATTGTGAAAGAATTCGATCTGGTAAAATCAAAGATAGAGGCAAGGGATAATGCCTTGCACTTGGATTGTTGCTTTCAACCCGTTGGAACCGACAAGGGAATCATCTACAAGAGTGGTTTCCGTGAAGAAGCAGATTATATGTACATAGTGAAACTTTTCGGAAAGGAAAACCTTTTTCACATCACTCGTGACGAGATGTATCATATGAATTCCAATGTTTTCTCAATCGCTCCTGATGTAGTGGTTTCTGAAAAAAACTTTACGAGATTAAACAATTGGCTTAGGGAAAAGGGATTTACCGTGGAAGAAATTCCTTATGCTGAAATTTCAAAACAAGAAGGGCTTTTAAGATGTTCAACGTTACCGTTAATCAGAGATTAAAATGAAACAAACCACCAATTCAATACTAATGATTCGTCCCGTAGCTTTCAGGATGAACGAACAAACAGCCGTAAATAACTATTACCAAAAAGTGCTGGACGGACTCTTGCCGGCAACTGTAAATGCAAAAGCACAACAAGAGTTTGATGCCTTCGTGGAAAAGCTTCGCAATGTTGGGGTTGATGTGACTGTTGTTGACGATACATTGAATCCGGATACGCCAGATTCGATTTTTCCAAACAATTGGATTTCTTTTCACGAAAATGCCGACGTGGCCTTATACCCGATGTTTGCTGAAAACCGCAGGCAAGAACGCCGTGAGGAAATCTTGGATTTATTGGAAGAGAAAGGTTTTCAGATTGACAATATCGTAGATTATACAGAAGCTGAACAAGATGGTTATTTCTTGGAAGGAACAGGAAGTTTATTGCTTGATCGTGCAAACAGGAAAGCATATTGTGCCTTGTCGCCAAGAGCAGATGAGGAATTGTTTATTGAATTCTGTGAAGATTTTGATTTGGCACCTGTGATTTTCGAAGCTTTTCAAACCGTTGATGGCGAAAGAAAACTCATCTACCACACGAATGTTATGATGTGCTTGGGTGAAACTTTTGCAGTTATCTGTGCAGACTGCATCGATGACAAGAAAGAAAGAAAAATGGTTCTGGATAATTTGAAGGGAGATGGAAAGGAAATCATCCTGATTACGGAAGAGCAGGTAAATAATTTTGCAGGAAATATGCTTGAAGTCCGAGGAGCAAACGATAAGCGATATCTAATCATGAGTGCCGCAGCACATCAGAGCCTTGCGCCAAAACAAATTGAACAATTGGAAAAACACGCTGAAATCTTAAGCTCAAGCCTTGATACGATCGAAGCTTGTGGTGGTGGAAGTGCAAGATGCATGATGGCCGAAATTTTTCTTCCGAAAAATTAATTTTTTAAAATTGACTATAATAAAAAATGCCTTTTCGATTGAAAAGGCATTTTTTTATGATAAAAAACTTTAGCTTCTTATTTTACAAAGCTGTCAATGATCTTATCTGATTCAGCTTTCGTTGCAGTTGGTTTCAAATCAAACAAGTGCATAAACAATGGTTTTTTGTTCACGGCAGCTTCAAGATTCAAATCTTTGTTCCTGTCGAAGATTGTTTGCCATTTGGCACGAACATTTTTCCACATTGCAGCATTTTCTTTCCAGTATTTCTGCCCAGCAATACATTTTGAATCAGCTACTTTCTTGTAATAGTCAGTCCCTTTTTCTTTTGCCAGCAAGACATCTTTCCCGCTATCGTCTCTAACGATTTTTTCATTGTCTTGATCGTGCGTCCATCCCGCTTTTGTGATTTCATGAACATTTGTTCTTTTCAAGACATTGTAGTCTTCTCTGATAGTATGCTCTCTTCTTGGAAGCGGCGCGTCAGTTATGTTTTCCCAGTAATGTCTTCCGTCAACGTGAATCCATGTTGCAGTTCCTTCGTATCTCGGGCTATCGTCAACTTGATATACTCTCTGGGTCCATTGTCCTTTAACGGCATCTTTTGGTAATGTTTGGAATTTCCAAGTCCTGTCCTTGAAGAATTGGTAGAATTTAGTGTTCTCGTATTCCCAATCTTGTCTCCAGTGTTTGATGATCATGGTATCGCTCACAATCAATAAATGTTGCATCACGATCTTGTTAGGCGTGTCTTCCAATAACTCTACCCATTCCAAAGCTGTTTCGTGCTTTGTTTTTGATGGTTTGTAGTTTTCATCTTTCGAATAGTTGAACGTTTCCGCAAAGTTGAATTCTACTTCATAGCAGCCACACATTGCTTTAATGGCTTTAATGTCTTCTTTTTTGTTGTTTTGAGCATTTCCGCTTAAAGATAAAAGAGCTACTGCGGACAAGGCAATCAGAGTTTTCATTGTAAAGGTGTTTAAAAATTTCTTGTGCAAAAATATTTAAAATTTATTTAGAACAAGTAAAAATAACTCATATATTTGCAAAAAATATTTAATTATTAAGATTAAGTCTAAATAATGCGAAACAAAATACTCCTTTTTTCCTTGTCACTCTTATCTATTACTGCCTTTGGGCAGGAAGAAGAACAAGATTCTATAGTCAATAATCTTTCAGAAGTAGTCATAACAGGTCAGTACAGTGCCCAATCCGTTAAGAAATCTGTTTTCAAGTTAAAGTAATTTCACGAGAAGATATCGACAGGCAGGCAGGAAATAATTTGGCAGATTTATTAAATCAGACATTAAACATCAATATCATCCCAAATGCTTCAACTGGTAAATCAGGTGTTCAATTGTTTGGATTGGATGCCCAGTATTTTAAGATTTTAGTAGACAATATTCCGATTATAAATGATGAAGGATTAGGTAATAATACCGATCTGACACAGATTAATCTAGACGACATCCAGCAGATTGAAATTGTTGAAGGTTCCATGGGAGTTGAATATGGAGCCAATGCCGTTTCAGGAATCATCAACATCATTACCAAGAAGAATTCAAAGTATAAATGGGAAATCACACCTTACATTCAAGAGGAAACCATTGGGGACGAATATAATTTATCGGACAGGGGAAGGCACATCCAATCTTTGAAAGTGGCGCATAATTTTAATAAAAAATGGTATGCCAATGCTGTAATCACGTCCAATGATTTCAAAGGTTTCTTGAATGACAAGCAAGGGCCAAATCACTTGAAGAATGATAGTTTGAGAGGGTATGAATGGTTGCCGAAAAAACAATTAAATGTAAAATCATTAATCAGTTATAATTTAGAAAAACACCGTTTCTTCTATAAGTTCGAATTCTTCAAGGAAACTACTGAACGTTATAATTCATTCGTGGAATTGGATTATAATCCTCAAACAGATACAGATAACCCAAGATCCGCAGATAGAATTTTTGATTCTGAACGTTTCTTTCATCATTTGAATTTTACTGGAAAATTTGATTTTATGAATTATGATGCTTCGTTTTCATTTCAGCAGCAAAAAAGGAATGTAGAAACATATAATTATAGAATACGTACCGGGGAGAAGTACGACATTGAAAATTTTGAATACGAATCGCGTGATGGTTTTTATTCAAAAGCCAATTTTAGTAATTTTCTAAAAAATGAAACAATTGATTTTCAAGTGGGTTATGAAATGAGTGAAATTAACGGTTTTTCATCTAGTATTGCCGGAATGTTTCAGGAAAATATTGATAGAAGATTAGGTTCGTATGATGTTTATGGCTCTACGGAAGTGAAAATCAATGATAAAATTTCTATTCGTCCAGGAATCAGGGCATTGCTTTCGTCGCAATTTTCTACACAAACGGCGCTGTCTTTAAGCAGCAGGTTTTTGCTTAAAAATGATTACGAATTGAGAGCTATTGTTGGAACTTCGCCAAGATTGCCTAATTATGAAGAGATGTATACCTATCTGGTTGATGTGAATCATAACGTGCAAGGAAATCCGGATCTTAATCCGGAGCAAGGAGTTTCTGCTTTTTTACATCTGAATAAGACCTCTAAATTAAAAAATGGCATTCAGCTCAACAATAAGTTTTCAGCTTGGTACATCGATGTAAAGGATAGGATCGAGCTTGTAATTATTAACGAGACACCTTTGGAGTATAAGTTCAGCAATATCGATTTGTATAGGACAATTGGAGCGTCTTTTACGAGTTCGTTGAACTACAAAAATTGGATTGCAAATGCAGGTGTCACTTTTGGAGGAGTTTCAAAAGTATTAGACAGTCAAAAAGATTATAACGACGACTTCTTGTATGGATTCCAATTGAATGCGAATTTGTCGTATAATTTTGAAAAAATCAAGACTGTTTTTTCAGCGTTTGTAAAATACAACGGACCACAATACCAATTTGTAAACAAACAGAATGATAACAACGAGACCATTTTGGTTAGAGGAAAACAAGATGGATTTACCTGGCTTGATGCGACTGTGAAAAAATCGTTTTTCAAAAACAACTTCGAGGTTACAGTTGGAGCTAGAAATATCCTTGACATCACCACAATTAATACAACATCTGTAGAAGGTGGAGCACATTCTGGTCCGGCAACAAATATATTGATGGGATACGGAAGATCCTATTTCTTGAAATTATTATACAAATTAAACTTTTAGTACGATGAAGATTAGAATCTATTTTATAGCAATATTTTTTATACTTTTCGGAGTAAACTCTTGTCAGACAGATGATTCAATTGCACAACAGCCATTCGTAATAGCGTTTGAAAAGCAATCGTATGATTTTTCTAAGATTCCAGATGTTCAGGAGATAAAACTTGTCTTTTCTGAAGAAGCAAAAGCCAACGGTTCGGTTGTTGTTCGTATAACGCCAACCGAGTCAGCTTATGGAGTAGATTTTTCTACAATCCCGGCTGCCCAAAATAACAACGTTGAAATTCCTTTTCAAGCGGGCCAGAAGACAATTTCTTTTGTTTTCAAGAATCATATTTTTCCATTTGATAGCGATACCAAAGCAATAGGTCTTGAAGTAATTCAAATAAACTATACTTATGCAACTTCCATACAAGGATATACACGGTCGGTAATTTCCTTTGAACGTTCTATTGGTGCCGTACTTTTACCAGAAGTGGGCGGCCCTAATCAAGGTGATCAAGTTTTTATAGATTTAAGCACGGAAGAAATAACTAAAGCAAGAAGAGACAGTTGGGATCTAGGTTTTTACGGTGGCAATAAATCACGCGTAACCATAAACGGGTCACTTTATATGGCGGTCAAGCAACTCGAAATCACAAATATTGATGCTGTAACTCCTGCAAGTGTACAGCAATATCAAGCAAGCGTTGCAGTAGGAACTTTTGATCCCGTTAATGAAAACTATATCGATCATCCAAACGGGCATATTGACCAAACAGCCATAGCAGAAATTTCAGATAATCCAGAAGATAATAAGGTCTATCTGGTAAACATGGGGTACACAGTTGGTTCATCAACTCCTCCTGTAGGAAGTGTAGCTGTAGCTGGAGATGCAAGAGGCTGGAAAAAAATAAGAATACTGAAAGAAGGTGATGGATATCTTTTGCAATTTGCTGATTTGAACAGCAATACTCACGAAGAAATTATTATTACAAAGAATGACGCTTACAATTTTACCTTTTTCAGCCTCGCTACAAAAAATATAGTTGCTGTAGAGCCAGAAAAAGCAAAATGGGATTTGAGTTTCACGGTTTTCACAAATATAATAGATGGAGCGGGTTCTTATGGTTATTCTGATTTTGTATTGAGCAATCTGAAAGCGGGTGTAAAATTATACCGTGTAAGTACAAGTCTGAAAGCATTCGCGGATTATAAATTCTCAGATGTAAATGAAGCCAGTTTTGTAGATGATCAGCGCGTTATTGGAGCCGATTGGAGAGATGTTTTCACAGGAGGTGCTTATACCGACAGATATTATATTATCAAGGACATTGATAATAATTATTATAAAATCAGAATGCTAGGGTTTCTTAATGATAGTGGGGTTAGAGGCTATCCTAAATTTGAATATCAACTTTTACAATAACATACTAATTTTAATACTTACAATCATGAAAAAAAGTTTACTTTTATTTTCGTCCTTGCTTTTTAGTGCCATGGTCTCTGCACAGGTGACAACCAGCACTGTAACAATGGGACCGGCTTATGCCAACCAGGTTTATTTTAAATTGGCTACTCAGACATCAACGCCTTTTGCCAATTCATTATGGGATATCGCTTTTTACAGGAAGAGCAATATGCAAATGGCTATCAGGACCAATGATGCAAAAGGAATCCAAGTTTTTGAGGCTTCTAATAATTTAGCTGATTGGGCAAATATCAGTACTGCCAATGAAGCAAACTGGACGCGTCTTTACAACAGCGAAACGACTTGGGATACTGGTTCGTTTGACAATGGAAGTGCAACTACGCCTCCTTTCGGATACGGATGGGGAGTTTACAATATGGCCACTCACAAAGTTACGGGAACAATTATTTTTGTTTTGAAGTATGCTAACAGTACTTACAAGAAAGTGAAAATGGTTGAATTCTTTGGTGGTTATACCTTTACCTATTCAAGCTGGGATGGAACTGCTTGGACAGCAGATCAGACTGCAGTAGTGCCAAATACGTCTAATCCTACAAACAATTTCAACTATTACTCTTTGGAAACTAATTCTCAAGTAGTAGCGGAACCTGCAAATACAGAATGGGATTTGTTGTTTACAAAATATGAGGCAATGCAGCCAGCTCCGAACGAAGTGATGTATCCTGTAACAGGAGTCTTGCACCACCCGGATGTTCAAGTTGCAGAAAGTGCAAGCGGAGCAGCTACAGACCTGACTTATTCAGAAGATATCAATACAATTGGTTACGACTGGAAAGTATTCAGCATGGCTAATTTTACATATGTTATCGATACGCAGAAATCATTTTTTGTGAAGCTGTTAAACGGTTCGATCTATAAAATCAATTTTCAAACTTTCGTAGGAAGCAGTACAGGTGTGATCACTTTCAATCAAGAAGATGTTACAGCACAGCTTGGTAACGAAAGTTTCGAAAACAAAGTAACTTTTGGGGTGTATCCAAATCCATCAACAGACAAGAAAATCAATTTGATCTATGAGATGCCATCTGGAAACAGTGACAAGAACGTAGTGACGATTTACAGCATCACGGGTGCACAGATGTATCAGACTACAATTGACAGCAACAGCGGATTCTTTAGTAAAGAATTGGATTTGAATTTCTTGAATTCAGGAATGTACCTTTTGAAATTTGATTCAGGAGATTACTCAACTACCAAGAAAATCATTCTTAAATAATTAAGATCAAAAATATAGAAGACAGTTTTTTTGTTTGAATTTTTTTTGAAGTTTATTTAATGGAAAACCTTCACTTTCGAGTGAAGGTTTTTTTATACCATCAAGTTTCCCTTGATGATGCTTATAATGGCACTCACGATATATTGGATACCAATTGCTATAACGATAAAACCAACTATCCTCGAAATGGCTACAATTCCTGAAGCACCAAGAATTTTAGACAGATAATGAGCACTTCTCAATATTATAAAAATAGAAAAGGCAACAGCCAGGATGGCCAAGCTTGCAATAATGATTTCATGGGTTTCCTGATGATCCTGATAAAATGCAATCAGTAATGAGATGGAACCTGGACCTGCCAGCATAGGAATTGCCAAAGGCGTCAAGGCAATATCGTTTCGGTTTTGAACATCGTTTTCCACTTTTTTGTTAATACCTCTTGTTTTCTTGAATTTTCCTGTAAGCAATGAAAATCCAGAACTCACGATAATCAAACCGCCGGCAATTCTCAAGGCATCAATACTGATTCCGAAAAAATCCAAAACATATTGTCCCACAAAAAAGGAAATGATCAAGATAAGGAAAACATCAATCGCCGTCCACAAGGAAATTCTGGAACGCTCTTTTTTATCATCGTGCTGGGTAAGTCCAACGAAAATTGGAACGGTTCCTATCGGGTTCAATACAGAAAAAAGAGCAGCAAAAATGTAAATAAATAATTCCATAGTTTTTTTGCAAAATTAGGGTTCAAGGTTTTGGTTACTCGTAAAGTTATGAATAAATAATTATTACGATATAGGAAAACATTTTTTTTAAAGCCATATATTTGTAAAAAGCCGTTTACAAAATGAGAAAACTTTACAATACCTTGTTGATTTCATTCTTAATGATGTTTGCCCACTCTCTGCATTCACAAACAATTGAAGGCAGGGTTTTAGATAGCGCGACGCAGGAATCTCTTCCAGGAGCTACGGTTTATCTGGATGGAACCACGATTTCGACTATAACAGATGGTAATGGTAATTTCAGCATCAATACGAAAAACAGCAATGCAACGTTGGTTGTCAGTTTTATCGGATATACGACCTACAGGTTGGAAAATCCTTTGCAATATCTAAATAAGAAGCTCAAAGTCCTGCTCGTCGAACAATCCATAAAGCTTGATGAGGTTGTTGTTGGCAAGGGACCTTTCAGTCGTAAACAGATGATGAAGGTTTTCAGGGAACAATTTCTGGGCGAATCGAAATCCGGAAGTTCCTGCAAGATAGAAAATGAAGACGACATTGTCCTGTACTATGATGTTTCAAACAATACGCTCAATGCTTCGGCCAGAAATCCATTAAAGATAAAAAACAACCACCTGGACTACGAAGTGAATTTCGATCTGGTTGAGCTTGTTGTTCAATTCAACTACAAAAGCCTTGAAAAGCGCAATCAGACCCAGAGCTATTTTTCGGGTACCACTTTTTACAAGGATATTTCAAAGAACAAGAAAGCCGATAAGAAAAGGATGGAAACATTCTACGGTTCTGCAACCCATTTTGCCTTGACCCTTGCCAATAATGCCTGGGAAAAAGAAGATATAAGACTTTTTGTTGAAGGATTTCCAGCTAATCCAGATGACTATTTTCAAGTAAAGGATACGTTAGGATTCAAAAAAGTAACGCTTATCAAGGAGCCACAAAAAGCAGTCAGTGGTGTAAAAGTTCAAGAAAACTTAAACAATACGATTAGGATATCGAAAACCAGAAAAGAAAAATTCATAAAAACCAATTTCAATATCCTTTATAAAAAAGACAAGCAATCGGTAGTTGAGTTTGCCAACAAGGTAATTTTTGTTGACAAGAATGGAAACTATACCCCGATCTACGGCATACTTTATGGTGGGTACATTGGTACTTTAAAAGCGGGCGATATGCTTCCGACCGATTATTACGAGACTATTAAAGAAATGCAAAAGGAATGAAAACTTCCGTCAGGAAACTGTAATTTTACAAAAAATAAAACTATGAAAAACAAGAAAACCTTGGTTCTCGGTGCTTCCGAAAATCCATCCCGATATTCCAATATGGCCATCAACAGGCTTGTTGGCAGTGAACATTCCGTTGTGGCAATCGGCCAGAAAGAAGGCGAAGTGGAAGGTATAAAAATCCAAACCAAGCAAGTTCCTTTCACCAATGTCCATACTGTGACGCTTTATCTGAATCCGCAACGCCAAAGAGATTATTATAATTACATCGTCGGACTTCAGCCAAAACGTGTCGTGTTTAATCCGGGAACTGAAAATCCGGAATTCTATCAATTATTGAAACTCAACAACATCGAAGTTTCCATAGGTTGTACCTTGGTGATGCTTTCAATGAGGCAATATTAATGTAATTTGGCAGGGTTGTGTTTGTGTTTCCATACTTTGAGAGACATCTCCAATCCGCTTTTCTTCCATTTTTTAATTGCCTTGAGTTAAAAGAAAACCAAGGCAATTAAAAAAATCGCTCCAATTGGGTCTGGGGAAAGTCCCAGTAACTTAAAATCGGGTTTGTTCAGTAGCTGTCTTGCTGATCAGCATCAAGCCAATAAAGGTTAAAGCCCCATTCAGGATAATCAACTCTTCTGCAAATTCGTAATTCCCAAAAAGTTCTTTTGAGTAGGCGCTTATGACAAATGTTACCGCAGGTGCCAGGATGCAAATTATTGGGACAAATTTATCCTTCACGGTTTTGGTCTTCATAAACAATCCAAAAGTATACAATCCCAGAAGAGGACCGTAAGTATAAGATGCGATCTTGAAAATCAAGCTCACAACAGAGTCGCTATTCAGTAAGTAGATCACAAGGATAACCAAAAACATTAATCCTGAAAATCCAATATGGACAAGATGTCTTGTCCTGACCATGTTAGGATTCGAAGCATTTTCGGCTTTGTCCATACCAAGAAAATCTACACAGAAAGAAGTCGTCAAGGCCGTCAAGGCTGAATCTGTTGTGGCAAAAGTTGCAGCCGTTAATCCAAGCAAGAATACAATGGCCGGTAGCAATGTCAGATAATTGAATGCGATTTCTGGGAACAATAAATCGGTTCTTGGTTTTCCTGTGAAACTATCCAAAGGAACAGCAATTCCGTTTCGTTCGGCGTACATGTAAAGCAAGGCACCAACACTCAAAAAGAAAATGTTGATGATGACGAAAATTCCCGTAAAAGTGAACATGTTTTTTTGTGCCTCGCCAATATTCTTGCAGCTCAAATTTTTCTGCATCAGATCCTGGTCGAGTCCTACCATTGCTATCGTTACAAAGATTCCGCCTAATATCTGCTTCACCACAAAGTTGCTCTTCAGCCAATCCTCATAGAAAAATATCTTCGAGTAATTGCTGTTCTTTACTGCTTCAAATGCTTGAGGAATGCTGTAATCCAAGCTGTCACAGATAAAATAAATGGTAAAGATTACGGATGAAACCAAGAATACGGTTTGCAAAGTATCCGTTATAATGATCGTTTTTAATCCACCACGGTAGGTATAGGCAAAAATCAACGTCAATGAGCCAAAGACGGTAACCCAGAACGGAACGCCAAAAGCATCAAAGACATAACGTTGCAGTACGATTACAACCAGATACAATCTGGCTGCTGAACCAATTGTCCTGCTTATTAGAAATATGGAAGCAGCAGTCTTATAGGAAACTATTCCAAGGCGTTGCTCGATATAGCCATAAATGGATGTCAGGTTCATCCTGTAATAAAGCGGAAGCAAGACTTTTGCTATCAGGATAAAACCAATTGCATTCCCCAATACAAACTGAAAATATTTAAACTGTATGTCGGGCGAACCGACTTGCCCCGGAACTGAAATAAAGGTAACGCCGGAAAGTGCCGTTCCGATCATTCCGAAGGCAACCAGATACCATTTGGAGTTTTTATTGGCCTTGAAAAAGGCATCGTTACCACTGTCTTTTTTACTTACATAATGGGAAATCATGAACAAGATTCCAAAGTAAACAATGATTAAAACTAGGATCGTGGTTGGTGTCATCAGTTGATTTTTATTTCAAGCCAAAATAGAAAAAATAATTTGATAATTTACTGAATCGACAAATTATCAAATCATCTTATTTTCTAATTGATTACTTTTGCAATTATGGAATTTTCTTCAAAACTTTTAGAAAAAGCAGTCAACGAAATGTCCCAATTGCCAGGGATTGGAAAAAGGACCGCACTGCGTCTGGTGTTGCATTTATTGAAACAGCCAAAAGAGCAGACTTCGTTTTTGTCCCAATCATTATTAAACATGAGGGAAGATATAAAATTCTGCGAGAGCTGTCATAATATTTCCGATATCGAGGTTTGCGAAATCTGCTCCAATAAAAACCGCGACCACCAATTGATTTGCGTAGTGGAGGATATCCGGGATGTGATGGCAATTGAAAATACCGGACAGTTTAAAGGAATCTACCATGTCTTGGGAGGGAAAATTTCTCCAATTGATGGCGTTGGGCCAAGCCAGTTGAAGATCTCGTCCCTGGTAGAAAAAATAAAAAGCGGAAGTACAAGAGAATTGATTTTTGCATTGAGCTCAACAATGGAGGGTGATACAACAAATTTTTACATCTATAAGCAAATTCAGGATTGCGAAATCATCACGTCTACAATTGCAAGAGGAATTTCAGTTGGAGATGAATTGGAATATGCGGATGAGGTTACTTTGGGACGAAGCATTTTACATCGTGTGCCGTTCGAGAATTCGTTCAAGAGCAATTAATTAATTTTATAACACGGATGAATTTTATTATTCTAAATGAAAAACTATATTTGTTTGCTAAAAAGATTGAAATGAAGCGATACGCAGCACTTTTTTTATTATCCATAGGACTTTTTCTTACTTCCTGTGTGCCTACGAAAGACTTGATATACTTGCAGAATAAAGACAATTCAGCTTCCGAAAGTAATATAAATCCTGTTGTAACCAAGCCTTACAGGTTGCAAACAAATGATGTTTTGAATATCACCATCAAGGCAATTGACCCGAAACTGGTAGCAATGTTCAATCCAACCGCAAGTGAAAGTTCCAATTCCATGCAAGGTCTGACCGAGCAAGGCTTGTATTTTAATGGATTTACAGTCAATGACCATGGCAATATCAGGATTCCTGTTATCGGAGAACTGAATGTCCTAGGTTATACCTTGGACGAAACCAGGATCAAGATTGAAAAGGAATTATTAGAGAATTATTTTAACAAGCAAGCGAATGTTTTTGTCAATGTAAAACTATCGGGATTAAGGTTTACAGTTAATGGAGAAATAACTTCTCCGGGTACTAAAATGCTGTTTCAGGAAAAGGTAAATGTCTTGGAGGCAATTGCAAATGCAGGCGATATAACTGTAACGGGTGATCGGAAAAATGTTACAATAATCAGGCAATTTCCTCACGGGACAGAAATGCATGACATCGATCTTACAGATGTGAAGGTAATGCAGTCGCCGTATTATTATCTGCAACCAAATGATTATATTTATATCAAGCCGCTGAAACAGAAATCTTGGGGAACGGGAAAGACAGGGATCGAATCGCTCGGAACAGTTATTACCTTGTTAAGTTTGGCTACTACTACATTTTTATTACTCAGAAATTAATAAAAGATGCTCGATACGAAAGATTTTTCATTTTTTGAAGGTCAAAACACTTTTGATTTTAAAGGCTTTCTGCTCAAAGTGGCCAGTTACTGGAAATGGTTCCTTGCCAGCTGGTTGATTGCCTTTACCATTGCCTATCAGGTAAATATCAGGAAAGAAAAAATTTATGGAATGTCAAATATGATTTCTGTAAAGGAAGAAACCAATCCTCTTTTTAGTGGGAATACCAATCTGGTGTTCAATTGGGGTGGAACTTCAGATCAGGTGCAAACCATTTCTACAATGCTGAGATCGAGATCCCATAATGAGGTTGTGGTGGATAAACTGGAGTTCTACATCAATTACCAGAAACAAACCGAGTACAATATTGTTGATGCCTATGGCGAAGTTCCCTTTTATGTGAAAATTGATAAAAGGCAAGGGCAGCTTTCTGGGCAATTGATCGGTATCAAATTCATAAGTGAGTCCGTTTATGAGATAAGTATTCCCTTTGAAACGGACAATGTTTCATTGATTCATTATTCGGATAATAGCTTTACAACAACTTCTGTCCAGAATGAAACCTTTACCAAGCGCTACAAGGTTGGAGAACAGGTTGAACTGCCCTTCTTAAATTGGAAACTGGAGATAAATGACAAGCCAGGTTTCTATAAGGGGAATGAATATTTTGTAAGTTTTGCTAATTTTGATGGAACCGTATCCCGTTATCAAGGTATAAATGTAGAGCCAAATTCACAAGGAAGTTCAATACTTGCACTCTCCATGCAGGGAACAAATAAAGCCAGATTGGTCAAGTACTTGAATACAACAGTCGAAGTTTTAAGGGAAAACCAGCTTGCAGCCAAAAATCAATTTGCCAAGAATACAATTGACTTCATAGACAGCACTATGGCTGAAATGGAAAGGCAATTGAAAAATACCGGTGACGAGCTCAAGACTTTTACAAAGGATAAAAACATATTCGATATAGAAGAAGGAGGGGCGAAATTTGCTGAAAAACTGTCCCAGTATGATTTAGAAAGAGACGGCATAACACGAAAAATAGCGTATTATGATTTCTTGAAAAACTATTTGAATCAGAGTGTGGATTTCTCAAAACTCCCAGCCCCGACAGTTGCAGGAATCGAGGACCCAAATATAATTGGGAATGTTTCGAAATTGATAGAGCTCTCAACACAGAGAGCGGAATTGAAATATGCTGTCAAAAACGAAAGGATGTTTCAGGAGTTTGATAATCAGATGGAAGCGATCAAGAAAGTGCTTCTGGAGAATATCAGTTCTGCCAAGAATGCATTACGGTATGATCTGAACAAGATCAACAGCAACATCAATCAGGCTGAAAGTTCTATAAAAAAATTACCGGAAGAGCAACAGGAACTGATAGACATCAAACGGAAATATGACCTGAACAGCAATATTTACAACGATCTTCTTGCGAAAAGGAGCCAGGCAGACATTATAAAAGCGGCGAATGTATCGGATATAAAATTCATTGATCCCGCAAAAGATATTGGAGGTGGCTTGGTCGGGCCAAAAACGGGAGTAAATTATGTACTTGCCATGTTTCTGGGGTTTCTTATCCCTTTGATTTTTGTTTTCGCGATCTTCTTTATAAATGACTCCGTGCAAAATACGGATGATATAAATAAGATTACGACATTGCCCTTGATAGGAGTTATTGGAAAAAAACAAAACCACAATAACCTTTCCGTATTTGAAAAACCAAAATCAGCCTTGGCAGAATCGTTCAGGGCCATTCGCTCCTCGTTGCAGTTTTTATATAAGAAGCAAAAAGTTGAAGGGACAAAGACCTTAATGGTAACTTCGTCTATAAGTGGTGAAGGAAAAACATTTTGTTCTATAAATATTGCCACCGTTTTTGCAATGAGTGAAAAGAAAACAATCATAATTGGTTTGGATTTAAGAAAGCCAAAAATATTTGATGATTTTAAGATAGCAAATGAAATAGGAGCGGTAAACTATCTGATAGGCCAGAAATCATTGGATGAAGTCATTCAGAAAACACATATCCCATTCCTGGATGTTATTACCGCTGGTCCGGTGCCTCCTAATCCCGCAGAGCTTATCCTGAGTGAGGCCATGAAAGAAATGCTGGAAGAGCTCAAGCACAAGTATGATTACATCATCTTAGATACGCCACCCGTTGGACTGGTTTCTGATGCGCTTGAATTGGCCAACTTTGTAGATGTCACCCTTTATATCGTAAGGCAGAATTTTACAAAGAAAGGAATGATAACGCTGCTTAACAATAGAGTAAAACGTGGAGAATTAAATAACGTCAGCATCATTCTAAACGGTTTTGAAAGCAAGGCGAAATATGGTTATGGGTACGGCTATGGTTATGGGTACGGCAATTATTCGGCAGGATACCATGAAGAGGATGAAAAGGATACCTTTTTCAGGAAGATATTGGACAAGCGATCAAGAAAAAAAGAATAGGTCTCGGATCAAGGGCATCAAAGTAGGGATATTTTTTTTGCTTTATAAAAAAAAACAAGTAATTCAAGTCTGATTCAGAGTAATTGAACAATTAGGGATCCTTACTTAATCCTATAAGGTATATATTTGCATCAAATTTTAAAAAATGACTGAAAAAAGGAAAAATAAAATACTAATTACAGGTGGAGCAGGCTTTATTGGCTCCAATCTTTGTGGGTATTTTATTTCAAAAAACTATCAAGTTGTTTGTTTAGATAATTTTTCTACAGGTTTCCGACACAATATAGAGGCGTTCTTAAAAGAGGAGAATTTTACTCTGATAGAGGGTGATATTACCAATTTTTCCGATTGCCAAAAGGCAGTTGAGGGAGTTGAATTTGTCCTGCATCAAGCAGCACTTGGTTCAGTTCCCAGATCTTTAAAAGATCCTGTTACTACCAATAATGTCAATGTTGGAGGATTTGTAAATATGCTTACTGCTTCCAAGGACGAAGGAGTGAAAAGATTCATATATGCCGCAAGTTCATCAACTTATGGGGATTCCAAGGATTCAATCAAGGTAGAGGAATCCATAGGAAAGCCCCTTTCTCCCTATGCAGTTACAAAATATGTCAATGAAGTTTATGCAGACGTTTTTAGCAGGCTCTACAATATAGAAGTAATTGGCCTGAGGTATTTCAATGTTTTCGGAAGGAGACAAGATCCGAACGGAGCTTATGCCGCTGTAATCCCTAAATTCTTTTCGAAATTACTGAGCGGTGAAAGCCCTGTAGTGAATGGTGATGGTAGCTATTCAAGGGATTTTACCTATATTGACAATGTAATCCAGATGAATGAATTGGCTATTCTGGCATCAAACCAGGAAGCCCTGAATACGGTTTATAATGTTGCTTACGGACAAAGGACAACGCTGAACGAATTGATAGCAAACATAAAAGAGGCATTAGAAATTTACGACGATAAAGTTAACGACATTCCAATTACCTATGGCAGCAAAAGAGAAGGAGACATACCACATTCTTTGGCCGATATAGAAAAAGCAAAAAAACTGCTGGGCTACCAACCGTTATTTTCCTTGAAGGAAGGTTTGAAGGAAGCTGCCCAATGGTATTGGGAAAATTTTAAAAGCAATCATTAAATGGAAATAGCTATAATAGGTTTAGGGTATGTAGGTTTACCACTGGCAAGATTATTTGCTACGAAATATTCAGTTGTAGGATTTGATATCAACCCTTCAAGGATACAGGAATTGAATGCAGGAATCGACAATACCTTGGAAATTGATGAAACTACCTTGAAGGCAGTTTTAAAGCAAGAGGCCTCTGCATCAGATGGATTGTTGTGTACTGGAAATATTAATGAGATTGCCAATTGTAACTGTTATATCATTACTGTTCCAACTCCGGTTGATAAAAATAACAAGCCCAATTTGACGCCTCTGTACAGTTCCAGTGAAACAGTTGGAAAGGTTTTGAAGAAGGGGGATATAGTCATTTATGAATCGACCGTTTATCCGGGAGTGACAGAGGACGAATGTGTGCCAGTCTTGGAAAAGACAAGTGGCTTGAAGTTCAATGTTGATTTTTTTGTAGGCTATTCTCCTGAAAGGATTAATCCGGGTGACAAGGAGCATACGGTAGAAAAGATTTTAAAGGTGACTTCAGGTTCAACTCCTGAAACTGGAGAGAAGATAAATGAGCTGTATAAGTCTGTGATAACCGCAGGCACTCATCTGGCTCCATCCATTAAAGTTGCCGAAGCAGCAAAAGTAATAGAGAATTCCCAAAGGGACATCAATATCGCATTTGTAAATGAATTGTCGAAGATATTCAATATTCTAGAGATAGACACCCAGGCAGTATTAGAGGCCGCAGGTACGAAATGGAATTTTTTACCATTCAAGCCAGGTTTGGTTGGAGGTCATTGCATAGGGGTTGATCCATATTATCTGGCCCAAAAAGCCCAAGAGGTGGGGTATCATCCTGAAATTATTTTAGCAGGGAGAAGACTCAACGACAGCATGGGAGAATATGTTGCTTCCCAAGTAGTTAAGTTGATGATCAAGAAGGGGATGACTGTTAATGGATCAAGGATCCTGATGCTTGGAATTGCATTCAAGGAAAACTGTCCGGATGTTCGGAATAGTAAAATAGTGGACGTTATCACTGCATTGCAGGATTATGGAATAGAAGTGACTATCTGGGATCCGTTGATAAATCCTGAGATAGTGTATAAAGAATATGGACTCAAAGCCTTGACTGAAATGCCTGAAGAGAAGTTTGATGGCATCATTCTGGGTGTTGCACACAAAGAGTTTTTGCAATTGGAATACGATGCCATCAGAAAAGAAGATGCGGTAGTATATGATGTAAAAGGCGTGTTGGGCAATTGGGTTGATGGAAGATTGTAATTTTTGATTTTAATTTTTGATATTTATAATAGTTTAATTTTTTGATATGAAAATAAGTAATATTTGTTGTATTGGAGCAGGTTACGTTGGAGGGCCGACAATGGCCATAATAGCTCAAAAATGCCCTCATATAAAAGTAACGGTTGTTGATTTGAATGCAGAAAGGATTGCGGCGTGGAACGATGAGGATGTTAACAATATTCCAATTTATGAGCCAGGCTTGAGTGATATCGTAAAGGAAGCCAGAGGAAGAAATTTGTTTTTTTCTACAGAAGTTGACAAGGCTATTGATGAGGCCCAGATGATTTTTATATCTGTAAATACACCTACCAAGACTTATGGCTTAGGTAAAGGTATGGCTGCAGATTTGAAATATATTGAGCTTTGTGCCAGACAGATAGCTTCCATAGCAAAAAGTGATAAGATTGTGGTAGAAAAGTCTACACTTCCTGTTAGAACTGCTGAAGCGGTAAAGAACATTCTTGATAACACAGGAAATGGCGTTCAATTTCAAATTCTTTCAAACCCGGAATTCCTAGCAGAAGGAACTGCAGTAACAGATTTATTGAATCCTGACAGGGTTTTGATAGGTGGTGATACTACACCTGAAGGACAGGAAGCAATCAATTCTTTGGTAGAGGTTTATGCAAATTGGGTTCCAAAAGAGCAAATTTTAACGACAAACTTATGGTCTTCTGAATTGTCAAAATTAACTGCAAATGCTTTTCTTGCACAAAGAGTTTCATCCATAAACGCGATGTCAGAATTATGCGAGAAAACAGGAGCAGATGTGAGCGAAGTTGCAAGAGCAATCGGGATGGATAGTAGGATTGGTTCTAAATTCCTTAAATCATCTGTTGGATTCGGAGGTTCGTGCTTTCAAAAAGACATCCTTAATTTGGTCTACATCGCCAAGTCGTATGGATTGAATGAGGTTGCCGATTATTGGGAACAAGTTATCATTATGAACGACCACCAGAAAAGAAGATTTGCGAACAATATCGTGACAACACTTTACAATACCGTTTCAGGAAAGAAAATTGCATTTCTAGGCTGGGCGTTCAAAAAAGACACCAATGATACAAGGGAATCTGCGGCGATATATGTTGCGGATTATTTATTGAACGAACAAGCTAATGTAACCGTTTTTGATCCTCAAGTAAAAGAAAAACAAATCCACCACGATCTTAATTATCTGCAAACCAGAACTGCCGAACTTAATCAGAAAGGTACTGTTGTTGTTGCTGATCCTTATGAAGCTTGCAAAGGAGCACATGCCATTGCAATATTGACAGAATGGGATGAGTTTAAAAACTACGATTGGCAGAAAATTTATGACAATATGCAAAAACCGGCCTTTGTTTTTGACGGAAGAAATATTCTAGATGCCAAGAAAATGGAGAGCTTCGGTTTTATATTCCAATCAGTAGGAACGGCAAACTAAAATATGAAAAAAGTACTTTTAACAGGAGGCGCGGGATTTATAGGCTCACACGTAGTGAGGCTTTTTTTGACGCAATATCCCGATTATCACGTTTTCAACTTGGATGCTTTAACCTATGCAGGAAATCTTGAAAATTTATCCGACATAGAAAACTATCCCAATTATACTTTCCTGAAGGGCGATATTACAGATGAAAATTATATCAATGCCATTTTCAATAAGTATCAATTTGAAAAAGTGATCCATCTTGCTGCAGAATCGCATGTTGACCGATCGATAGAGAATCCGCTGGCTTTTGTAAAAACAAATGTCATAGGAACTCTTCATCTTTTGAATGCTTTCAAGAACTTGTGGAAAGACACGTGGAACGATAAGCTTTTCTATCATATAAGTACTGATGAGGTTTATGGAAGCTTGGGAACTGAAGGTTTATTTACCGAAACAACTTCCTATGATCCCAATTCGCCCTATTCCGCATCAAAAGCAAGTTCGGATCATTTTGTAAGGGCTTATGGTGAAACCTATGGATTGCCTTATATCATTACAAATTGTTCCAATAATTATGGTCCGAATCAGTTTCCAGAAAAATTGATTCCACTGTTTATAAACAATATCATCAAGGAAAAACCGCTTCCTGTTTACGGGGACGGAAAATATACCAGAGATTGGTTGTTTGTAGAGGATCATGCCAAAGCCATTGATGTAGTTTTTCATCAGGGAGCCCAAAAGGAAACGTATAATATTGGGGGATTTAATGAGTGGCAGAATATTGACCTGATTCGTCTGCTGTGTGATATTATGGATAAGAAACTAGGAAGGAGTTCAGGCAAGTCTGCTGAATTGATAACCTATGTCAAGGACAGGCCTGGTCATGATTTGCGTTATGCAATAGATGCATCGAAGATCAACGGCATTCTCGGCTGGAGTCCATCTGTAACCTTTGAGCAGGGATTAGAAAAAACGATTGATTGGTACTTGCAAAATACCGAATGGCTGGAACACATCATTTCAGGAGAATATTCGAATTATTACAACAAGTTAGTAAAGTAAAAAGAGACAAGATGAAAATACTCGTAACAGGAGCAGCAGGTTTTATAGGATATCATCTGGCAAAGAGGTTAATAGATCTAGGATTTGATGTTACTGGTCTGGATAATATAAACGATTATTACGATGTTAATCTGAAGTATGCAAGGCTGGCACAATTAGGGGTAAGTAAAGAAGATTCGCAACATTTCAATGAAATGTGTACATCTAGTCAATTTGATAATTTCAGATTCATCCGCTTGAACCTTGAAGACCGTAGCGCGTTGCCATCATTGTTTGAAGAATATCAATTTGATTACGTGATCAATTTGGCGGCCCAGGCAGGCGTGCGCTACAGCCTGGAGAATCCAATGGCTTATGTTGACAGCAACATTGTAGGTTTCGTTAACATATTAGAATGTTGCCGTCATAATAAGATCAAGCATTTGGTTTATGCTTCCAGTTCATCTGTTTATGGAGAGAACGATAAGATTCCGTTTTCAGAAGAGGATCGGGTAGATTTTCCAGTAAGTCTTTATGCGGCAACCAAAAAAGCCAATGAGTTGATGGCCCACACCTACAGCCACCTCTATCAGCTTCCAACCTCAGGGTTGAGATTCTTTACGGTTTATGGTCCATGGGGAAGACCTGATATGGCGCCAATGTTGTTTGCAGATGCAATGACCAACGACAGGGAAATCAAAGTATTCAATAATGGGAATATGAGTCGCGATTTTACCTACATTGATGACATCGTGCAAGGAATTTATCTGACAATGGAAAACATTCCTGCAACGAACTATCAATTGTTCAACATCGGGAACGGATCTCCTGTATCCTTGTTAGAATTTATTGAGTGTATGGAACACTCTTTAGGGATAGTAGCCAAGAAGAACTTTATGGCAATGCAACCTGGTGATGTTCCAAGAACGTGGGCCGATACAAGCCATCTAAATAACTTAGGGTATGAAAGCAGTACGGCTATAGGACCCGGAGTACAGAAGTTTGTGGAATGGTTTAAAGACTACAACTATTAATTTTGGGACTAACACTAAAAAAGAATTTTGGTTTTGCCTTGGCGGGTAATTTAGGTTATGCAATAAGTCAATATGTTATACTTCTGGTTTTTATTAAATTGTTTTCTACTGAAGAAGTAGGACAATTTATCTTTGCGGGAGCATTTGCCACGCCATTGATGTTGGCTTTGGAAATGCAATTGAGAAATTTTTATATTACGGATCAAAATGATAAAATGACCTTCAGGGATTATACGGTTTTCAGGGTCATCACTACGCTTTTAGGTATTTTAGGTCTGGGAATTGTTGCTTACCTTGTCAAGCCAGAATATTTCTATGTCATACTGATCGTAACACTTATTAAAAGTTTTGAATCACAATTGGATTTGCTATACGGTGTCTATCAAAAGAACCACCAGTTAAATTATGTTGCTTATTCTAGGATTATAAGGGGTATTGTAGCGGTAGTAGTCGTGACGACCTTGTCATTCATCTTCAAGAGTATAATGATTTCCTTGTTGGGATATCTTCTAAGCTGGTTTGTCCTTTATTATTTTTATGAGCGAAAGCAAGTAGTTAAGAGGGGATTTATTGAGAAGCAAGATTTAAAACTGGCAAAACCGGAATGGATAAAAATGAAGCATTTATTGTTTATTTGTTTTCCGATGTTTCTGGCTATTTTCATAGATAAGTATTATTTGAATTATCCAAGATTAAGCGTAGAAAAGTATTTTGGTGTCGAAGCATTGGCAATTTTTGGGAGTTTATTGTATTTTAAATCATTAGGAGGACAATTTATTTCTTCTTTAGCCCAGGCAGCAATACCAAAGATGGCAAATTATGTAAAAATGAGAAGCTTTAATTTGTTGAACAAGTTATTGTTTAAGATGATGATTATTGGATGTGCGGTTGGAGGAATATTGACCATTTTTTTGTATTTTTTTGGAGAACAAGTCCTTAGGCTTTTATATACGGAAGAATATGCAAGTTATTCGGATGTTTTAGTGGTAATCTTGTTAGGTACAACTGTAACATTCAGCTATATTTTTATAGGAACGGCACTAACCTGTATCAGGAAGCAATGGATCAAGCTTCCAATTTCTATAGTATCATTCATACTATTGTACACCTTGATAAATTTTTATAAGCTTAAGGGAATTATTGACATATCAATGATTGTCCTCTATGTGGAATTATTTTGTTTGGTGGTTTATTTGTTGGTGTATTTTATATTTATGTACAAAATAAAAAAAACGGATTATGTTTAGAGGTTTATATCTAAGATATTTGGCAAAAAGGAATCCTCTTAAATACGCAAAAGAGATAGGGGTTCATATTGGAGAAAACAATCGAATAGTTTCATGCCGCCACGGGATGTACGGAACAGAACCTTATCTGGTTACAATAGGTAGTAACTGTCTTTTGTCCGGACAAATACAATTTCTAACCCATGATGGTTCATTGCACCTATTCAGGAAAGAATACCCGAAAGCCTTTATTTATAAGCCTGTAAAAATTGGAGATAACGTATTTATAGGTTTCAGGACTATAATCATGCCAGGTGTTACCATAGGAAACAATGTGGTTATAGGTGCTGGTTCAGTCGTAAATAAAGATATTCCGGATAATTCTGTTGCGGCAGGCGTACCGGCAAAAATTGTAAAGTCTCTTGAACAATATAAAGAAAAAATGGTGCCCCAATTTGATTTGATTGATGGATTGAATAAAAAGGAGAGAGAGCAATATTTGAAAGCCAAGTTTAATCTTTTGTAATTATGAAAGTATTAACAGTTTTAAGCAAACTTGAAATGGGAGGCATAGAAAAAACATTGCTTTCGTGTATTCCCTATTTAAAGGATCATGGTGTAGAAATGTTTGTTCTTTGTTCACTTGGTGGCGCTTTGGATGAGGATTATAAAAAATTAGGTGTCAAGCTGATTGATTTTGGAGCGCATAAGAAACCATTTAAGGATGCAAAATTTTTAAGGAAGATTCTCAAGGAACAAAAATTCGATATAGTTCACAGCCGTTATGGACATACTTCAGGCGTCTTTGCAAAAGTCTGTAAAGAAGCAGGAATTCCGTTTTTAATCTCCATTCACAATGAGCGGGCCATGTTTCGCAATTCATGGATTGGAAAGCCAGTTTTAAAAAACTTGCGGGTATGGTATCTTAATTATCATAAAAATTTATCGGTAAAATATGCGACCAAGATTATTGGACATTCCAAAGCCAATTTGAAATACTTTACCACAGATGCAGGGTATGTTGGAAAAGAAGGACTTTACGAAGTATTATACAATGGTGTAGACTTTTCAAAATTTGAAAAATACCCTCAACTAGATTTACAAAAAGCAGAAGAACTTGAGAAATTCTTAAAGGATAAGGAAAAAGTTTTGGTGCATATAGGAAGTTTTAAAGAGCAAAAAAATCATATTTTCTTGATTGATGTATTTAAAAAATTAAATCCTAAAGAAAATTCATACGGCTTGATCTTACTAGGTGTAGGAAGTTTGATGGAAGAAGTCAAGAGCCATGCAGCGTTTCTAGATATCCAAGATCAAATTTTATTTGTAGGTATGGAAACCAATATAGCTCCTTACCTTTATGCATCTGATTTATTTGTTTTTCCATCGTTGTATGAAGGATTTGGTAATGTTTTAATTGAAGCCCAATACGCTAATCTTCCTGTGGCTGCTTCTGATATAGCACCACATTATGAAGCATCCTTCGAAGCTTATCATAAATATTTTTACAGCCCAAATAATACAGAACAGGCGAAAGATAATATTGAAAAGTTGCTGTCGCAGGATAATACGGAATTGATAAAGGAAGCAAAAATATTTTCTGAAGCATTTTCAATTCAAAGAATGGCAAATAATTTAATGGATATTTTTAATAAATCAATTAATGGAAAGTAACACAATCAAGGGAGAAATTAAGTCTCTTACAGGAGTAAGAGGAGTTGCTGCATTAGTTGTTGCGGTTCATCATTTTATTTCTAAGTATTTTATAAATGATTTTGCAGAGCGATCTTCAGACTCTTGGTTGGATTATATGGCTTTTAATTTTGCCAATCACGGATATTTGATGGTAGAGTTGTTTTTTATCTTGAGTGGATTTGTTTTGGCATTATCGTATGATAGAAAATTAAGTGAAGGAATAACCAAAACGTTATATCGTCAATTCATGATTAAAAGATTCAGCAGGGTCTACCCGCTTTATTTTTTCAGCACGCTTGTTTATTTTTTCATATTTAATTTGGACAAGATAAGACATATCGAGGTGTTGTTTGTTAATTTTTTGTTTTTTGAGCTCTGGTTTCCTAAAGCTTACACGTTGAATAACGTTTCATGGTCGCTGTGTACGGAATGGTTTCTATACATGATGTTCCCCTTTATGTTGATTAAGAACCATTTGTTTAAAAATAAGATCCCTTTATTATTTATAATAGCAATACTTGTTTTCATTTTGGCACCAATACTGAATACCCAGAAATTATATGATGACAATGTTCCCTTTACTTTGTTTGAATTAAGAATGTCTAATGGAACTGGAGCATTATTAAGATGTTTGGGAAGTTATATTGTTGGTCTGGCTATTTACTTGATTTATAAGCATAAGCAGAATTATGTGTATTTCCTGGGGAAATATTGGTATATTGTTTTAAGCCTTATCATTATTTTTTACGGTATTGATAAATCGGATATAATCTTAGATATTCTTTTTGGACTGCTTATACTTTCGCTCACCCAAATGAATAAGTTGTCAGGTTTTTTCAGTTCAAAGGTTATGTATTTCTTAGGATTGATTTCTTATTCGATTTATTTGAATCATATGATTTTTTTAAGATTTTTAGGTTTTTCCTTTGATAAAGGAGTTTGGCAAGAATCATTCGGCAATCTAACCATAGGCTTTTTGATTTTTATAACTTTTACAATAGCATCGTCATGGATAACCTATAAGTTTATAGAGTTACCATTCACGAAATGGCTAAATCTTAAAATTAAATAAATGGATTTCAATTCGTCAGATAAAATATATTATTACATAACAACATTCATTCTCTTGTTGATGTTTTTTGTATTGATGAAGACCGCTTACTCAAAGCTTAAGCAAGGCTATTTTAGTGTAGCTTTTCCTTTGGTGGGTGCTATGTTTTTCTTCTTGGGATTGCCAATTGTCCTGGATCTTCTGTTTGGATCAGCAAATTATGAAAATTACAGGGGTTTTTCTTATGCAATGAAAAATATAGATGTTGCGATCTATTATAACCTATATGTGACATATGTGGGGTTGGTCTTTTATTATTACATAAAAAGAATGAAGACCATGAAATTCATTTTCGACACGCAAAATTTTTATTCTGTAATATATAAGTACAGGCATTTCCTATGGGGTTTAATGCTTCTGCCACTGATTGGCGTATTGATTAGTGCAAAGCCATCTGTTTATTTAGAGTATCAAGCTATTTTATTAAACAGGGACCAAGCCTTTAAGGATTCTCATCTTTTGGTTTCCCGTTTTGCCTTGTTGGCAGCGGTAGCAGGATCTTTTTTGTTTTATTTTCTAGGCAAAAAAAAGGATTATTCATTGGTTTTTAAATACATATTATTTTTTTTATTATTAGCACTTTCAATTTGGGTCGACGGGAAAAGAGGAATTTTCTTTAAATTTTTCTTTGTTTTTATAGTTGCCGGGTTATTGCTGGGAAAAATAAAACCTAAAAGAGTCATGCTGTACGTTGTGTATGGTTTGGTAGTGCTATCTTCTATTGTCATGCTTTATGGGAAGGATTTTTCAACTGAAAGCAATTATTCAAGAGGAATGTATACAAGCTTGAGGGTAAATATTGGACGGGATCACACAATTAAGTATACGCTGTACAAGGAATACGTTCAAAATGAAATGATTCTGCAGTATAGGGGGCAATCATTCCTATATGGGGCTGTCTTTTTTATGCCAAGAGTTGTATGGTCGGAAAAGCCTTATCCATATGCTGTTTATTATGTAACATCGGTATTGAATTTACCTCCTGAACCCATAGGTTGGTCTTTTACAACCTGTATACTTGAAGAGTTTATTTCCAATCTTGGTTTTATTGGACTGGTTATTGCTCCTTTTTTCTTATTATGGATTTGCAAGGTTGGAGACAAAACTAGGAATAAGTTTCTAACAATAATTGCTATTGTTTGTGGTGTATTCTTTTTATTCACCCAGATGGCTGCTTTTATGCCTCTGATTTTACTCTTTTTAATTTTGCTGATAAAAGATAAATTCCGGAATATTAAAATAATTTGATGATGAAAGGAATTATTTATTTTATGATTTTCTGGATTGGCCTTTTCAGCAATCTGTATTGCCAAAAGAGGGATACAATTCATTTGTCTTCTAAAGGAAACATATCCACTGTATTTGATAGATTGAATTCCAATAATAATTCCAAATATTATGTCTTGAATTTAAAAAATGATGGAATTTATAAAATAAAAAAGACAATAGTTTTAAACAATAAGATTGAGATAGTAGGAAATAACAGTATCCTGCAACCTGATTTGAAATGGAATGAAAATAATGATCCTGATAGCCCGATGTTTGCCATCGTGGGAAAAAATAATATTAGGTTAAAAGATTTGACCATAGACTTTCAAGGCCAAAAAAGAACAGCAGCAACTAGAATTTATTGCGGAGTCCTGATTTTAGCATCCAATCATATTACGATTGCAAATGTTAAATTTAAGAATGGAGGATTGAACTCTTTGAAGTCAATACCAAATTCACCTTATATTTTAATAGCATCTCAAGATAAGGCTGGAGATGTTCCTTCATTGCCCAAGAAGTATAAAAATAAGACAGGGAGTTGTTCTAATAATTTTATCCTTGATAATACTTTTGAAAATAGTCGAACCTCTACGAGATTTGGTATAAGGGTATTGAGTAATTGGTTGGAAAAAAGGCCCCATCGCAATTTTAAAAATAAATCGTTTAAGAATCTAATTAAAGGAAATTCATTTATAGGAGAATTTTCTTGGAATACTGTTGAATTGGCAGGAGGTGGTACAGTAGAAAATAAAGTAATCAATAACCGCATAAACGGAAAATCGGTTAACGCCTTGGATATAGATAAGGGAGCTTCTTTTAATACCATTGAAAGCAATATTATTTTGAATGCGGGTCTTCCTGAACGATATAAAAATGACAAGAACATTAGGTGCAGCCCGATTTCAGTGCAAGGAAGTGATTATGATTACGTAGCGAGTTCCAATCAGGTTTTGAAAAATACAATAGAGAATATATCCAATCCTTCTTCTGATAATAAGAAGTATTATTATTCGTCGGCCATAATGACATCCTATGTAAAAGGAGTTTTGATAGAAGGTAATACAATCAGAAATGCCTATCAAGACAATGCTTTCCAAGGAGGTAAGAATTATGGCTTTGGAATAGTCTTGCATGATTTTAGCAATGATGTGGAAATAAAATCAAACCGAATAGAAAAGGTATATATTGGTATAGCCATCAACTGGGTAAAAAAAGAGGGTAGGAACGTTACAATAAATAAAAACAATATGGATTTCGTAAGTGATTTTGTGAGGAGCCCGAAATATGATATCAAATCCAATGTTTTTAAGATCAAGAATAATCAAATAAAAAGAATGCAAAAAAAGTAAAACAATTGTGATTATGACAGGAAGAGATAAATTTAGAAAGATAAAGCCCCTCTTGAATATCTTGACAGTTTTGTTCAAGATTTTACCACTATTCGTGAGTCGCTTTTTTTGGCATTTCTTGATGCCTTTTAATGGATTGTTCTCGAAAACATTTCGTTATGTAATTTTAAAAGCTAAAGCTAAAAGTGTGGGTGACAACCTTTCGGTAGGAGCGAATACAATCATTAAAAATTGGAATAATTTTTCTTGTGGAAATAATGTCAGTATTCATGAAAGCTGTATGATTGATTGCGATACTGATATAAATATAGGGAACAATGTTTCCATAGCACATGCAACATCTCTGGTTGCGGCAAATCATACATGGATGGATGTTTCTGTTCCAATCAAGTATAATCCCATTACAAAAGTTGGAATTACGATCAAGGATGACGTATGGATTGGTTGTGGAGTAAGAATACTTGATGGCGTAGTCATCAATGATAGAGCAGTTGTTGCTGCCGGAGCAGTAGTAAATAAAGAAGTGGAATCACATACTTTAGTAGGCGGTGTTCCTGCTAGGTTAATTAAAAGTATATAATGGAAGCATTATTTGTTCATGATCATGTGTTCTACAAGCAAGGAGAACAATATTACAGTCCAGGCGGCCTGCCTTCTGAGGCTTGGAATCGTTATCTGAAAAATGTAGATAAATTATATGTTGTTTCCAGAGGAAGCGAAGATAAAGAAAAATCAGGTTTGATATTATCTTCAAGTCCTAGAATAGAATTTGACTTGCTTTATCAAGTCAAAGGTGGTCTTGATTATTATAAATATAAAAAAGACATCACGCAAAAATTAGAAGAATATATACGGAAAGTTGATCTTGTGGTTATTCGTGTTCCTTCAACAATAGGTTATTTTGCTTTTAAGATCTGTAAAAGATTAAATAAGCCATTTGTTACTGAAGTGGTAGGATGTGCCTGGGATAGTTCCTGGAACTATGGCTCCTTGGCAATAAAATTGCAAGCACCTTTGGGGTATTTTAGAATGAAAAGTATGGTAAGGGAAAGTCATGCTTCTACCTATGTTACAGAATATTTTTTGCAGAAACGATATCCCACTGAGGCGAAGATAACTACGTTTGCTTCAAATGTGCAGATACCTTTAACCGATGAGGTTGTAAAGGAAAACCACCTTGACTATCTTCAAGAATCAGAGGCTAAAATTCTAAGAATAGGATGTATTGGCAATCTAAATGTAAAATACAAAGGCTTTGATGTTGCCCTTGAGGCATTGAAAATTTTTAAAAAGCAAAATCCTGACATCCGTTTCCAGTTCCTTTTAGTAGGTGGGGGTAATCAGGATTATGTCAAAAAAATCATCAAGAAAACGCAATTGGAAGACGATTGCATTATTGTAGGCAGGCTCCAAGCGGGAAAAGAAATCTTTAATTTTTTAGATAAATTAGACCTTTATATCCATCCATCCAAGCAAGAAGGCCTTCCAAGATCTGTTATTGAAGCAATGAGCAGGGCTTGCCCGGTCTTGGCATCAAATGTCGCTGGCATACCAGAGTTGATAAATGCCTCGTACCTCCATGATCCAGGCGATGTTGGTAAATTTTCAAAAGATTTGCAATCAGTTTTGACCGATTCTAAAAGACGAATGGAAATGGCGCAAGAGAATTTTGAAAAATCAAAAGAGTATGTACTTGATGTATTAGAGGAAAGACGGATATCGTTTTTCAATAAAGTGGTTAAAAGTTTAGAACTAAGATAATGAAGATAGGATTAATAGCACATTACGGTGAAGATTACTATAAGTCAAGAGTTGATTTTTTGAATTTTTTAAAAGAAAAGGGAAGTTCGACTTTTGCCTTCGTTCCTGAAGACGAGTACAAGGAAAAAATTGATACCCTCGAAGGGAAAGTCTATTTCTACCAATATTCAAGGAGCTGGAAGTTCATATTCTCCTTGATTTCAACTTATTTTTTCTTTGTTTCAAAATTAAAAAAAGAAAAGACCGACATTGTTTTCACCTATAAGTTTTTTCCAAATATTGTAGGAATAGTTGCCGCAAGAAAGGCAAAGGTTGCAAAGATTGTCGCTACTATTGCAGGAATTGGTTTTTTAGAAAAAAGAGAAGAAAGCATCCTAATTAAATGGGTCTTTAAATTCTATATTTGGATTTTAAATAAGGCAGACTATGTCGTTACCCAAAATGTTGAAGATTTAAAATTGCTGCAGGAGAATCTTACCCATCCAAAATTAATTCTTACCCATGGCAGTGGCGTAAATCCTGATAGCTTTTTGCTGGGAAGAGAGAAAAACCATGATTACATTATTAAAAATGGATTGGATGCTGAAAAAAAATATATTACGTTTTGCAGTAGGATTGTAAAACAAAAGGGACTTGAAGAGCTTGTGGCAGCATATAATACGATTGATATAGATTATGAATTAATTATTGCTGGCTGGTTTGATGAAAAAGGGCTGGAAGAGAAGATTCTTGATTTGATAAAAAGTAATCCAAAGATTCATTATTTAGGTTATCAAAAAAATGTTAGTGAATTACTTTCCATAACCGAAGTTGTTATCCTGCCAAGTTATTATCCTGAAGGTGTTCCAAGAAGTTTAATAGAAGCCCTTTCATTATCAAAAATTATTATAACTACGGATCATAAAGGTTGTAAGGAAACTTGTATTGATCATAAAAATGGTTTTTTGGTTGAGCCAAGATCAATAGAAAGTTTGGCAAAAGCCTTGCAAAAGATTGATGCACTGAATGAGGCCGAATTGTCGTTTTTTAAGAAGAACAGTTTGCAATTATTCCAAGATAAATTTGATAGTAAAGTGGTTTATAAAACAATATGGGATGGAATTCAATAGCATTACGATTTTTGGTTCTTCAGGTTTCGTAGGTCAGAATCTTTATCAAGACTTGCAAGAAAGTTATCAAGTTAATACGGTTTCTTTAAGAAATCCTCATTGGAGCAAATCTATACCGGAAAGTGATGTTTTTGTCAATCTGATAGGGAAAGCCCATGACCATAAAGGAGTGTCGACAGAGGAAGACTTTTATTTTGCAAATGTCGATTTAACCAAGTTAATATTCGAAGCGTTTCTTTTGTCAAGTGCCGAGCTGTTTATTCATGTGAGCTCATTGGCAGCATTGGAAGAGTTGGAGTCTTCCAGACCCTTAAAAGAAGAAGATACATGCAATCCTAGTTCCTGGTATGGTAAGTCAAAAAGATCGGCTGAGGAGTGGTTGCTAGAACAGCCGTTGCCTGAAAATAAAAAAGTTGTTATCATTAGACCTCCGATGATTCACGGACCTGGAGATAAGGGAAACCTAGCCTTGCTGTATAAGCTGATCTCAAAAGGGATTCCGTATCCGTTAGCTTCGTTTAATAATAATCGTTCTTTTATTGGTATTGATAACTTCAATTTTTTTATCAAGGCAATTATCAACAATTCAAAAAAAATGGAGTCAGGGATTTACCATATTGCAGATGATGAATCTATTTCTACGAATGAAATTATCAGTGTTATAAAAAAAATAGAAAAGAAGAATACTCTGAATCTAAGCTTTCCCAGGTTCATTGTGGTAGGTATGGCAAAAATAGGAGACTTCATACCAATACCCCTGAATTCAATACGGCTGAAGAAGTTGACGGGGGATTTGACTGTTTCCAACAAAAAATTAAAATCAGCATTAGAGATTAATCAATTACCTTTGTCTGCAGAAGAAGGCATAATAAAAACAATTAATAGTTTTAAAAATAAAGAATAATGATACGTTTTTTTGATTTTGTGTTTTCCTTTTTTGGAATTTTCTTTTTATGGCCTGTTGGTCTGGTTTTGTATATAATAGGATTGTTTGATACAGGTTCTCCAATATTTGTCCAGGAGCGGGTAGGCAAAAATGAGAAGCCTTTCAACTTGTATAAATTTAGAACGATGACTGTAAACACAAAATCAGTTGCTTCTCATCTGGCTAATCAGGCTTCTATTACTAAATTTGGTAGCTTCCTTAGGAAATCTAAATTAGACGAATTACCTCAATTGATTAATGTGCTATCTGGAGATATGAGTTTGGTTGGAGCACGCCCTTGTTTGTTTAATCAAGAAGAATTGATTGCAGAACGTGCCAAAAGAGGTGTATTTAACCATTTGCCGGGTATTACCGGTTTGGGACAAATCAATGATGTTGACATGTCTACTCCTGTCAAGTTGGCTGAATTGGATATGCAAATGCATCAAACGATGTCCATCCGAAATTATTTTAAGTATATTCTTGCGACAGTTTCAGGAAAAGGGCAAGGTGACAGAGTAGGCAAATAGAAAAAGTATAAAGTAGAGTAATTGTCGTTTTGCACCCTTTTTAATCTATAATTTACGATCAATTAAAAAATCTAAATGAATAAAAAAATTTGGATATCATCCCCTCATCTAAGTGGCAATGAAATAAAATATATTCAAGACGCTTTTAATGAAAATTGGGTCACCAACATTGGTGAAAATATTGATTGTTTTGAATTAGATTTGAAATCATATTTAGGAACTGCTCAAGAAGTCGTGGCCTTGAATAGTTGCACATCGGCGCTACATTTGGCTTTGGTTCAATGTGGAGTTGGTTATGGAGACGAAGTAATCTGTCAATCCCTGACATTTTCAGCCTCTGCCAATCCGATCCTCTATCAGGGAGCGATTCCAGTTTTTGTAGATTCGGAAGTTGATACTTGGAATATCTGTCCAAAATTTTTAGAAGAAGCGATAAAGGATCGAATAAGGAACGGAAAAAAACCAAAGGCAATTATCGCGGTCCATTTATATGGGACACCCTTTAAAGTTGATGAGGTTTTAGAAGTTGCAAACAGGTATGGTATTCCAATAATCGAGGATGCGGCGGCTGCTCTTGGATCAAGTTTTAAGGGGCAAAAGTGTGGAACTTTTGGTAGATTTGGAACCCTATCCTTTAATGGAAATAAGATTATAACAACTTCCGGAGGAGGCGCATTGATTTGCCGCTCAGAAGAGGATAAAAAGAAAGCTATATTCTTGGCAACCCAGGCTCGTGACGATGCACCGCATTACCAGCATAGTGAGATTGGATATAATTATAAGATGAGTAATATATCTGCTGGAATTGGACGTGGACAAATGGAGGTTTTAGCCAAGCACATAAGCCTGAGAAAGAATATGAATGCTTTTTATTGCGATATTTTTTCAAAAGTAGACGGTGTTACTGTTTTTAAGATTCTTGATGAGAACTATTATTCTAATAGTTGGCTGAGTACAATTTTAATTGATCCTTCCAGGAATAAAGGTAAGACTAGAGAGGATTTCAGATTGTTTTTGGTTGCTCAAAATATAGAAAGCCGTCCCTTGTTCAAGCCAATGCATTTGCAGCCTATTTTTGAGAGATATCCTTATTATGGTGGTGATGTTGCCGCAACACTATTTGAAAAGGGTTTATGTCTTCCTTCAGGTTCCAACCTGACAGATGAAGACAGGGATCGATTGAAATCTGCTATTCATAAGTTTTTTTAGTCCTTTCATGACTTAAATGTTCGTTTTTAAAACAAAAAAAAATAAAGAATTTGTTTTTAAATTACATTTGCAAAAATTTATTTTTTGTAAATAAATAAATATAATAAATGAATCCTGATAAGAAGAACAGCTTTTTTACTTTACTGTACGAATCTTTCGATCGCTTTAAATCGGTGGGAAGTGTAAGAAATCTAAGTTACTTGCCAAGATGGGCAATTCTGGCCATCGATATGTCCATAGTGATTTTTGCAGCATTTCTTACGTTTGAAATGCTTAAAGGGATGGGACTCAATTATTTCAACAGAGATTTTGTTTACATAATAATTCCCACATTTCTGTTTTTAAATCTTTTTTTCTTTTGGCTTTTCAGGACCTATTCAGGGATCATACGCCATTCCGGCTACATTGATGCGGTAAAGATATTTGTTGCCCTGTTTTTTTCCCTTTTGATCTTGATTATTATCAATCTTTCAAGTTTCTTCCTGAATGGACAAAAGCTTTTTATGAACACAGGATTGTTCATCAATTTTATACTGTCTTTTTCAGGCTTGTTTATCTACAGGATCGTGGTAAAGCAGACTTTTGAAATCTATTTTTCGGAAAATAAATCGAGCGATTTGATAAGGACCCTGGTTTATGGTTCTGATTCGAATGCTATTTCGGTTGCCAAAGCTTTAAAGTCGGAAAAGCCAAAACGCTTTAAGATCGTCGGATTTATCGACAAGCAGAATCAAAATACTTCTAAGCGAATATTAGATTTGCCCATATTGAATCTGAGAAAGAGAATTCCAGTGATGATGCGTTCAGTAGAAGCTGAAGCCTTGATCATAGCAGATAAAAGTCTTACGAAAGATGAAAAACTTGTCATAGTTGATGAATGTTTAGAGTTCAATTACAAGGTCTATACGGTTCCGCTTATTTCAGATTGGGAAGACAACAATGAGATTTCCAAAAAAGTAAAGAACTTTCAGATACAGGATCTATTAGAAAGAAAGCCAATTGTATTGGATAATAAGTCCATTTCTGGACAGCTGAATAACAAGACCGTTCTTATAACTGGTGCTGCCGGGTCAATAGGAAGTGAAATAGTCAGACAAGTTATCGCCTTTAATCCTAAGAAGGTAATTATGTTGGATCAGGCAGAAACGCCTCTTCATCATTTGAGCCTTGAAATGAGCAAAATCCTTAATCCAAAAGTCAAGATACGAACCGTAATTTCAGATATAAGGAATAAGGTGGCTGTAGAAGAGGTCTTCAAGAAGTTCAAGCCGGAAGTGGTATTTCACGCAGCAGCCTATAAGCATGTGCCGTTGATGGAAGAAAACCCTTCCCAGGCAATATTCGTAAATGTAATGGGAACTAAAAACCTAACTGATCTATCCTGCAAATACAATGTAGATAGCTTTGTAATGGTTTCTACGGACAAGGCCGTAAATCCAAGTAACGTGATGGGAGCCAGTAAAAGAATTGCTGAAAAGTATGTACAGTCGGTTCATTATAAATTAAATCTGGCGCATAAGGATTGCAAGACTAAGTTCATCACTACAAGGTTCGGGAATGTGTTAGGCTCAAACGGATCGGTTGTTCCTTTGTTTACGGAGCAAATTGCCAATGGTGGACCCATAACGATTACACATCCTGACATCATTCGTTATTTTATGACAATCCCTGAAGCTTGCCAATTGGTATTGGAAGCAGGAGCAATGGGAAATGGTGGAGAAATCTACATATTCGATATGGGAAAACCTGTAAAGATTATAGATTTGGCCAACAAGATGATCCGCTTGGCTGGATTCACGCCTGAGAAGGAAATTAAAATCAAGATTGTCGGACTGAGACCGGGAGAAAAACTATACGAAGAATTGTTGAACGATTCTTCCAAAACCCTTCCCACGCACCATGAAAAGATCATGATCGCACAAGAAAAGCATGGCGATTTTGAGAATTTGTTTGAAGCGGTTGATGAGTTAATTCAAACGGCCAATAATTATTCTAATACGGATATCGTTGCTAAAATGAAGGCAATAGTACCAGAATTTATAAGTATGAATTCTGATTTTGCTACTTTAGATAAATAGTTTTTATCGGATAGTATAATTAAGTTTATCTTTACACAATTAAATTTTTACCACATAAAGTTACCATCTGCTATGATTAAAAGACTATTTATAATTACATTTTTAGGCATATTCCTTATTTCTTGTGCCTCTCGAGAGAAGATTGCTTACTATCAGGATATAAAAAATCTATCAAGTTCAGAAATGATTAACTACAGCCCAACTTTGAAGGCTGATGATTTGTTGCTGATTTTGATTTCTTCACCAGTTCCGGAAACAGCCAAAGATTTTAATCTTGGAACCTATAATATGAGTGGAACTCCAAATGCATCGATGCAAAATCTTGATTTGGCTCAAGGACAGATAAGACATCAAACGTATTTGATTGATAATAAAGGATTCATTGCAATGCCCGTTATCGGTAATGTCAAGCTGGGTGGACTGACTAGAGAAGAAGCATTGGAGCTTTTAAATACTTCACTTAAAAAATACGTCAAGGATCCTATAGTCAATTTAAGAATATTGAATTATAAAGTAACCCTGCAAGGGGAAGTAGCAAGACCAGGAACTTTTAATATTACAACTGAAAGAGTAACACTTCCGGAAGCTATAAGTATGGCCGGAGATATGACTATTTATGGAAAGAGGGACAATGTTCTTGTAATCCGAGAATCCGAAGGAGGAAAGAAAACCTACAACTTTGTAGACATGACCAAGTCAGACTTTATCAATTCCCCTTTTTATTATTTGTCCCAGAATGATTTGGTCGTAGTAGAGCCAAATAAAACAAGAATGAATGCTTCGGCGGTAGGGCCAAATATTTCTGTAATTCTTACCTCGGTATCACTTTTATTAACAGTTGTTGCTTTACTTACACGATAATTATGCAGAATAATAATATCCCAATAATTGACAATCTTGAAAATGAAAGTTCTTTTAATGTTAAAGAACAATTTGAAAAGTATTCCATACACCTTAAATGGTTTGCATTAAGTATAATTTTATTCTTGATAGGAGCTTTCTTGTACCTAAGGTATGCAACTCCACAATATAGTGTCAATGCTACCATTTTAATAAAAGACGACAAGAAAGGCGGATTGGCAGAACTTTCTGCAAGTTTTGCCGATTTGGGAATCCTCGGCGGTGGAAAAAGTAATGTTGATAACGAAGTTGAAATATTAAAATCAAGGACATTAGTCAGCAATACCGTAAAAGAACTAGACCTGAATATTTCTTATTTAAGAGATGGTAGGCTAATAACTACTGATGCTTACAAGTTGTCTCCTGTCAAAGTTAGCTTTTTTGATAAGTCACCGGATTTTTATAAAGCTGATACCACATTTATTATTGAGTCAATTTCTTCAGTAAAATATAATTTACTAGACGTAAATGAAAAGAAGGTGGGCGAGTTCGGTTTTGGAGAAACAATCAAGACCAAGTTTGGTAGTATGGTTGTGCTCTACAAAGGAGGAGGTAATGATAAGTCTGGTAATAAATTCACAACGGTAAAAATTTTACCGATTGAAAAGATTACGGACAGATACAGGAGCAAGCTTCAAGTCATTTCTACCAATAAGATGACTAGTGTATTGACATTGTCAATTGTAAATCCAGTCAAAGAAATAGGAGTTGATTTTCTCAACAAGCTTATAGAAAAATATAATGAAGATGCTATAAATGATAAAAATCTAGTCGCTGTAAGTACTGAGGAATTTATTAATAAAAGGCTTAAGGCAATAATAGTGGAGTTGGATAGTGTCGAGGGCGACATTGAAACGTTTAAGAAAGCAAACAGGGTTACCGATATTGTTTCCGAAGCACAGCTGTTTTTGCAAAGTTCTAGTGAATATGAAAAGAATTCTGTTGATACGGATATCAAGCTCAAGGTTGTCGAGGATGTTCTAAAGTTAATCAGCAAGAGTACGAATGATGATCTTATTCCAGCAAACATTATTCCAGACCAAGGTAATACTTCAGGGTTGATTCAAGAATACAATCAACTGGTATTGGATAAAAATAGAATTTCCAAAGGAGCAACTGCTGCAAATCCAGTTGTAGTCAATTTGGAGCAGCAATTGACAGGTTTGAGGCAGAGTATTGCGGAAAGCCTTAAAAATCTTAAAACATCCCTGACAATTTCTCAAAATGACCTTCGAAGACAAGGTGGGATATTGGGAGGAAAGATAGGCGAAATTCCAAGACAAGAAAGAGAAGCCAGGGAAATTGGAAGAAAGCAGCAAGTAAAAGAATCTTTGTATTTGTATTTATTGCAAAAGCGTGAAGAAAATGCAATCGCATTAAATGTAACAGCTCCAAATTCCAAGGTTATTGATGCTGCTTATGCCAGTCCAATTCCTGTTTCCCCAAAATCAAGTATCGTTTACATAGGAGCATTGGTATTAGGATTGTTAATTCCATTCGCAATTATCTACATCTATGACTTGTTGGATACGAAGATTAAAAATAGAGGAGATATAGAAGGCAAGGTTCAGGTTCCATTTATTGGTGATGTTCCCCGTTCTGAATCACACGAGGAACTGATTCAAGCCAATAGCAGGTCTAGTTCTGCCGAAGCGATGAGGATCATCAGGACCAATCTTGATTTTATTGTAAATGAAGTTCCAGATGGTGTTGCCAAGACTATATTCATGACTTCCACTTTTCCAAAAGAAGGAAAGACATTTATATCTGTAAACCTTGCAGGAACTTTTGCGCTTTCGGGTAAAAAAGTACTTTTGATTGGTCTGGATATCAGAAATCCTAAATTGGATGAGTATATGAACTTGCCTAATAGAGGGGTAACGACTTATTTGTCCTCTAAGAATGTTGAGCTGGATGAGTTTTTGATCAAGCAAGAAGGATATGAGCATTTTTATGTTTTACCAGCTGGTGTAATACCTCCAAATCCGGCAGAATTACTATTGGGGACTAAAGTGGAAACCATGTTTGAAACCTTGAAAAAGCAATTTGATTACATAGTGGTAGATACGGCTCCTGTCAGTCTCGTAACCGATACATTGCTTATTGCAAAACATGCAGATGCGTTTATTTATGTTGTCCGTGCGAATTTCTTGGACAAGAGGATGCTCAGGATACCAGAAACCTTATACAGAGAAAAGAAACTTCCAAACATGTCGATTCTTTTGAATGATACGGATACCAAAAAAGGTTATGGCTACGGTTACGGCTACGGCTACGGTTACGGTTACGGCTATGGAGTAGATGTAGCTAAAGAGCCTTGGTATAAAGGAATCTTTAATTCGGTAAGAAATAGATCTTAAAGGTTGTTTTTAAATCTAAACTAAAAAATTCGCAGATTAAATTACATCATCGGTAATTTAATCTGCGAATTTTTGGTTTGAATCTTTTGCAAGACTTGAGTATTATTGGGCAGCAGCAAAAAACTGATTATTAGAAATGGCTTCCTTAAGTGGATTCAAATCTTTCATGTCCACTTTGTTATGAAAAGCTTCGATGTGCTTGTTGTGGTGTACATCTGAACCTACATAATCAATCATTCCGCTTTCCAATAATTTTTTTGCAGTTAGGAATACTCCTCCTCCATAGTATCCTACAGCAGACAGCATATTGAGTTGAAAAAGGCATCCTGATTTTTTGAGTTTTGTATACTCCGAAAAGTTCTTGTGGTAAAAAACATATCGTTCAGGATGGGCAAGTACAGGCTTGTAACCTGCCACTTGAAGGTCGAAAATAATGTCGTAAAGCTGTATCGGGGCATTTATGTAAGACATCTCAACCAATACATAATTGTCTTTCAAAGTCAATAGAGGTTCTGATTGAAACAGTTTGACAAAGTGATCGTCCATCAAATATTCAGCAGCAGCCTTGAAAGGAAGATTGATGCTGTCTTGTTGCAAAAGCGAAACGACTTCCTGCTCTTTGGTTGTTATGATTGCAGCATTGTTTTCCCAGACGTGCTGGATGATATGAGGAGTAGTGATAAATTCCTTTACACCAAAATCTATCATTGCTGTTGTAAGCGACAAGGTATCTTCAAACGTCTTTGCACCATCATCTATACCAAACAGGAGATGAGAGTGAATATCAATATGATTTTCAGGAATTAAATCCTTGAGAGTAGTTTTATTTTTTTTAAAGAAAAACAATGTTGCTGTATTTAGTCGTTAATGCTGTTATTCAAATTCAGAAGTGAAAAACAACTTCACATTTGGATATTTGCTCTGTGTCATCTGGATGGTGAAATCAGAATCGGCCAGGAAAACCAACTGTCCGTATTTGTCCTTTGCCAAAAACTTCTGCTTGATTCTTTTGAATTCCTTGAACTCGTCGCTTTTGGCATCATCAGGTTTTACCCAGCAGGCCTTGTGGACAGGGAAATTTTCATAAGTACATTTGGCACCGTATTCGTGTTCCAATCGGTACTGGATGACTTCATATTGCAGCGCTCCAACCGTACCAATTACTTTCCTGTTGTTCATCTCAAGTGTGAAAAGCTGTGCGACTCCTTCATCCATCAATTGATCAATTCCTTTGTCCAGCTGCTTAGCTTTCATCGGATCTGCATTGTTGATGTATCTAAAGTGTTCTGGAGAGAAACTCGGAATTCCTTTGAAGCTCATTGCCTCGCCTTCGGTCAGGGTATCACCGATCTTGAAATTTCCAGTATCATGCAGGCCAACGATATCACCCGGATACGAAATATCAACGATTTCCTTCTTCTCAGCGAAGAAGGCATTGGGACTTGAAAATTTCATATTCTTGTTCTGGCGAACGTGCAGGTAAGGTTTGTTTCTTTCGAAAGTTCCCGAAACAATCTTCAAGAAGGCAAGCCTGTCCCTGTGTTTCGGATCCATATTGGCGTGGATTTTAAATACAAATCCCGACATTTTTTCTTCTTTAGGATCAACCAGCCTGGTTTCGGAGTCTTTTGGTCGTGGAGAAGGTGCTATCTCAACAAAGCAATCCAGCAGTTCCCTTACACCAAAATTATTCAATGCAGATCCGAAAAATACAGGTTGCAATTTTCCGTCAAGATAGTCCTGACGGTCGAATTTAGGATATACCTCGTCAATCAATTCTAATTCTTCACGTAATCTGTCAGCCGGTTTGGGACCAATAATCTTCTCCAGTTCCGGGTTTTGAACATCAGAAAAAGCAATTGTTTCTTCAATATTCTTACGGCTGTCACCACTAAAAAGGTTGATGTTCTGTTCCCAAAGATTGTAAATTCCTTGAAAATCATAACCCATGCCAATAGGGAAACTCAAAGGCGTTACCGTCAAGCCAAGTTTCTGTTCCACTTCATCCATCAAATCGAAAGCATCCTTGCCTTCCCTGTCCAATTTATTGATGAAAACGATGATTGGAATTTTTCGCATGCGGCAAACGGAAACCAGTTTTTCAGTTTGTTCCTCGACTCCTTTTGCAACGTCAATCACAACAATCACACTGTCAACAGCGGTAAGCGTTCTAAAAGTATCTTCAGCAAAATCCTTGTGTCCCGGGGTATCAAGGATGTTGATTTTCTTGTCTTTATAATTGAATGCCAAAACGGATGTGGAAACGGAGATTCCTCTCTGGCGCTCAATTTCCATAAAATCCGAAGTAGCTCCTTTTTTTATCTTGTTGTTTTTTACGGCACCAGCTTCTTGGATGGCACCTCCAAATAACAATAATTTCTCTGTCAGTGTGGTCTTTCCGGCATCAGGATGCGAAATGATACCAAACGTCCTTCTTCTGTTTATTTCTTGTATAAAACTCATTGTATATATAATAGGGTGCAAAAATACTATTTATTAGTTAAGAATCATACTTGGCACTACAACACTATTTTGAATTAGCATGCAGAATTTTTCTATATGGATTTTTTAACATATTTTTGAAGGACGTTTTTGATAGCACCCCCAAAGTAAAAACAATGAACAATAACCGTAAAATTCTTCTGGCCGACGATCATAGTGTAGTACGTTATGGGATTTCTTTGATCTTAAAAGAATCTTTTGAAAATCTGGTCATCGCCCATGCGGATGATTTTTTGAAGGTATTGAGTCAAATAAAAGAGCAAGCCTTCGATTTGATTGTTTTGGATATTTCCATTCCGGAAGGCAAGGGAATTCAGATGGTGGAGATTATAAAGGAAATACAACCAGAAGTTAAGATTCTTATCTTTTCGGCACACGAGGAAGAATTGTATGCCTTGCGCTATCTGAAAGCTGGTGCCGATGGGTATCTGAACAAGCTAAGTTCAGATGTTGAATTCAAGGAAGCTTTTACTTCCATGATCAAGAATGGGAATTACGTCAGCCAATCCATCAAGAACAAGATTGTTTCCAATACCTTGAATAAAAAATCCGACAACCCGCTTGAGGCACTTTCCAACAGGGAACTCGAAATCGCAAGGTTGCTCGTGCGAGGAGAAGGAAATCTCGAAATTGCCAACAAGCTCAAATTGCAAAACAGCACGGTTAGTACTTATAAAAACAGAATCTTCGAGAAATTGACCATCAACAATACGGTTGCCTTGGTGACCTTGTTCAAGTCGTATGACGATTTCCTGGAAGATTAGGCATTGTTGTTAAAAGTCAGTGTGATTACGGTTCCATTATTCTTCCTACTGTCAATATGCATCTTCCCGTTTAGGATAAGCAGCAACTCTATGATGATGTGCAATCCTATTTTTTTGTTGTGCTTGTTTCTTTCAGCATCATAATGATCAATCAGATCCTGATAATAATCAATCACGGATTGGTCCATTCCGTTTCCAGTATCAGAAATGGAAATATAAGTTTGCTCCTCATCAACAAGGGCATTGAAAAGGATTGATCCGTAGGGTGTGTTTTTTAGGGCATTGTCAAGCAGGTTATGGATGATGATGCTGAACAATTGCTTGTTTCCCTTAAGTGTCGTATTCTTTTCGATCAGATTCTTGATCGTGATCTTTTTAGAGGTAGCAATGCTTTCAAACAGGCTGATTTTTTGACTGATGACTTCATGAAGCTTGAATTCTTCAATATACAATTCTCCCTTGTCGAGATACACTTTGGAATATTCCAGCAGATTATCCACAAAATTAAACATCTGGGAAGACGAAGTGAAGATCGATTGTATGTTTTCCTTCAGATCAGGATCATTTTCTTCAAACGAATCGTACATGTATTTGCTAGCCATTGCCATAAATTTCAGCGGACTCTTGATATCGTGCGTGATATATTGTATGATTTTCGTATTGTTTTCTATCTGCTGGTTCAGGTTCTGCTTGGTAGCCCGAAGTGCACTTATGGTATTCTTTAAATCGTTGGTCTGTTCGTTTATCTTTTTCTCCAGCAAGAGATTATTGTTGGTTATGAATTGTATTCTCAACCTGTAGAAGGCGATTCCAATAACGGCAACCAGGGCAAGTATGATCATCCTGAACCAAGATGTTTCCCAGAAGGCGGGTTCAATAATTATGGTGATCTTCTTGTATGCATATTTGGAATCAAAACCTGATAATTTCCTTACAACAAGCTTGTATTCTCCAGGAGAAAGGCTTGTAAAGGAGATGTTGTTATCGTTGGAAATTTTTGTCCATTCGGTAGAACTGCTGCCTTCAAGCTTTGCTTCGATATTCAGATTATTGATATTGCCGTAGTAAGGACTTGTAATAATGAAGGTTACACGGCCGAAATTCCTGTTCAGATGCAGCGTGTCATTGATGCTTACGCTCTTGTTGTCTATCAATGCCTCATCAATAAAAATAGGATTGCTTGGCAGGATAGGACGGATATGAACTGGGTTGAAGGTTACCACGCCATTGATTGAAGGAAGGAAAATGTTGGACTTGTTTACAGCAGAACAAGGCTGGCAGCCGCCATTGAACTCGTTCGTAAGAAACCCGGAATCCTTGTTGTAATAATGATAATAGACACTTGATGTTTTCTTGTCGGCATAATCCAGGAGGCTCTTTTCCTTGACCTGAAAAAGTCCTTTGTTTGTTGATATCCAGAAGAAACCATTTTTGTCTTCAACAATGCAATGCGAGGATGATAGATAATCATTGGTGTCCATTGGAAAAGAATGTACTTTTTCATCTTTTATAAGGAAGAAGCCATTTTCATAAGTGCTGATCCAAGTGTTTTTCCTGCTGGAAATAAAAATATTCCGAACCTTGAGGCCGGCTGTACCCGGAACGGAAGCTATTTTTTTCAGCTTTAGATCCAGTTTATACAATCCCTTGTTACTGGCAAGCAATAATGAATTTGCTGTATCTTGGATTAAGAATTTAGGATGAAAGTCAAGCTCCATGAATTTATTGAAATCAGGATTTTCGCCTGGACTGAAATTATACAAGGTTCCTGCAGTCTTTCGTCCGGTGGCCAATGAAAACCAAATTTTTCCGTTTCGATCCGTAAACAAGGAAGTGATTTCCTTGCCCAGAGCCCATTGAAGATGTTTTTTATAATCGGAATCTTTTGTATAGCAGATAAGCTTCGAGCCTTCAGTAGTCCATATATTCTTGTTTTCATCAAAAGTCATCAGGTAATTGTCAGAAGTAAAACCCAGGTTCTTGACAATCTTATCGTTGTTCATGACCATTCCGGATGCTGAAATGACGGTATTGTTCTCAAAGGGCAGCATTGCATAAAAAATCTCCGAGACATCCGATGCGGCAGGTGTCAAGGTCTTGAAATTTTTTATCTTGTAGATTCCCAACCCCTTGGTTGTGCTTCCCAGATAGACAATTTTATTAGCGTCGTCAAGATAAATCGAGTTGATCCTGTCTACGGCTAGATCTTCTTCCTCGATAAGCGGCGACTTTGTTAGTTCTTTTGAATTGTAATCAAGCTTGTATAAGGTTCTTTCGGAGTAGATAAAGGCTTGCTGGGATACACCATTCCAATAAAGTTCGTTTTCTGCTTTTGGGTTAATGTCAAGCGTATGCCATTTTATCTTCCCATTTTTGATGATGGCATATCTTCCCGTTTTTTCCATATAGAATAATTCGTCTCCGACAGTAAAAAACTTGTCATTGGATTCATATTCAAAATTCAACCTATAGACAAGCTTCTTCTGCGCGTTGTAAAAGCGGATTGTATTGTGGTCAATATGATAATAGTTTTTTGAAGCTAAAGGAATGTGATAGGGGCGTTTCGGAGCATCAAACAGCAGACTTGGGATGCCACTGGAAACAAAACGTCCATTGTTGTCGTTTTTCTCGAATTGAACGGCATTTGGATGCGTTTTTCTGTCAACAAGCTGGACTTTTCGCTTGTGTATGAAGATGTGCTGTTCGTCCCAATCATTCGTGGTATAAAGGCTGTCCGATTGATAATTGCCAATTATATAAATGAGCCTGTTGCTTTTTATTCCAGTATTATGGCTGTCATAAATGACGAAATTTTTCCCATCATACCGAACCAGTCCATTTTCAGTAGTCATCCAGATGAAGCCGTATTTGTCGGGTACGATGGATTTTATACTGTTCTGGGGAAAAAAATCGCTATCGGTTGTCCAGGTCAGCTTGCTTGCTGATTGGGAGTGGGCAGATGGAACGGATACAACTGCCAGAAACAGCAATATCAGTATGGATTCATGGATAAACGATAGGCCTTTGATCATATTCAAATAATGTCAATAAGATTTTAATTCTTTGGAATAAGAAAAACTCGCCTAGGGGTTTGGCAATGATGCCGAACAAGTTCTCAAGCACAAAAATAATAGGTTGCCTCGATAAAAATACTCTAAAAGTTAAAATGTTTTACAAAGGGCTAATTTTTAGTTTTTTAAACTAATTTTGTGTTTGAAGATTTCCCCAGATCTTTCTTCCTGTAATAACCTACCATGCAATTTATCGCTTTAATTTAAAAAATAAACCAAGATGGACCTTATGCCGTATTTGCAGACAGGTGTTATTGTGCAGTGCGACATTAAAAATGGATTAAGAAAATGAGAAAGATTTGCTTTGTTTTATTTGAAGGACAAAAAAGGAATGTTGTCCTGCCTTTTTTGATGCTATTGTTTATCTGCTTTCCTGCCACTTCCGCAATTGCCCAATGTACAGGTTGTACCGTGACGGGTCCCACTTCAGGCAATTTCACATTTGTAACAGGCCAGGTAGTTTGTTTTACTGCGAATGCAACACTTTCGGATGTTACCTTTCAAACAGGAAGCAAGATGTGCATCGCTCCAGGTGTAACAGTTGTAATCCAGAATAATATCAATTCTGCTGGAAATATTAAAATTGAAGTTTACGGTACCTTGCAAACCAACCAGCCGGTGACTTTTAATGCAAATGTTGATATTCTTGTAGCCAATGGCGGGACTTTAAAAGGAGGTCCTTCGGGAACGACCAATTTTAATCTGAACGGACCAGGAAACAATATGTTTCTGAACAGGGGAACTGTTCAGGTGGGTGTGATTAGCTTCTTGAATGGAACGGCAACCAATATCATTGATAATTATAACGAGATGGATATCCATAATAATATCAATATCAGTGGTACAACAAGATTCAGGAACAATGGGAATCTCATAATTGGAGCCAGCTTTAACAACAACAGCCAAAGTAATTTTATAAATTGTGCTTACTTTGAAGCTGATAGTGGATTTAATCTGGGTGGAGGTTTTGTAATCAATACAGGAGATTTCAGGGTTTTAAGCCAAAGGATTGATTATGGAGGCAGCACTGCCAGGATGGAGAATTACGGAACAGTCTATGTGAATGGCGTGATCAATCTTGGTGGAGGAAATTGCATATATCATAATGAAGGGAAAACCGAAATCACGGGTTCATTTCAAAATGATGGAAATATTACGGGACCGACAAGTGCTTCCAAACGAGGCTATTTTATTTGGAATGGCAAAGCCGTAATGAATAATGGAACAATCGGGCCCAATCTAGATTTAAAAAATTCATCCGGAACTTCAAATGCTTCGTCACTGTTTAATAATCTAGCAGGAGTGACCATCCAGCCTTCTGTTTCTTTTGATTGTATTTCTTCCGGAAATTGTTCCGCATCTTTAGTAACAACCGGAGCGGTTTGCCGAAATCCTGATGGAAGCATTCCTTGCGACATAACAAATCCTGGAAATATAAATGGTTCCTGCTCGGGCGTGAATAATCTAGCGTTCACCTTGAACCTGGCTGGAACCAATGTTGGTACGACCTATACGGTTTCTGGAGCAACACCATCGAGCGGAACTTATGGAGTAGCAACAGTTTTTACCATAGCGAATGGTGCAGATGGAACAAATAAAGCAATACAGGTAACGGATGCTTCAAGTGCTGCTTGCACTACCAGTATCACAATTATAGGGGCGAGCTGCTCTGCAGATATGAAAATTGAAAAAACAGTAAATAACCTGAATCCGCTTGTGGGAAGCAAGGTCGTCTTTACTTTGACAGCCACAAATTTAGGAGCAGCAAATGCTTCGGGCATTATCGTAAATGACATGCTTCCCTCAGGTTACACCTATCTTTCCAGTTCAACTGCAACAGGTTCTTACAATGCTTCCAACGGAAATTGGAGTATAGGAAATCTGGCCAATGCAGGTACTGCAACATTGACAATTACTGCCAAAGTCAAAAGTACTGGTATCTATTTAAACACGGCAACTGTAACTTCAACTACATCCGATCCTGTTCCGGGAAATAATGCCAGTACAGCAACAGTCGTTCCCAAAAGACTTCTCGTTACAAATCCGATGATTCATCAAAAGACAAAATAATTCCCGCAAAATACCTGTAGAAAAAATTCTACAAACCAATATGATTTTGTACTACAAACCAAGATCGTATTTAAGATGATATTTGTAATCTGATAATCATCTTCCTGTCGATCCCATCTATTATCTCGATGTTGAGGATAGTGAGAAGACAGGAAGATTTTTAATTCAATCTCTTTAGAATCATAAAGAACTCGATTCCTGATTTAGGCGAATTGAGATATGATCTTAAAGAATGGTTTAATAATAGTATCAACTTTAATCTTGGGCTTTTCCAAAATTATTAAGATTACAATCTATCAAAAATGAAAAAAGTAACCCACTTTTTTAAGACAGGAATTGCTGTGGCAAAAATGTTTTTGCTTGCACTGATCATTTTTCAATCCCAACGAAGCTTCTCTCAAACACCTGTTTGTGCTACACCCGGAGCCGATGGAGCACAAGAATTTCCAACTCCAAGCAACTCTTTTTTCCCGGGTGCCCAGGATAATGTTATTGTTGCTGCAGGATCCAAGTCATTGGAGTTGCTGGGAATTCCTGATCCATTTGTTGTAGGAGGTACCCTTTATGGATTTGGTTCAAGTAAGATATCAAAAGGAGATCTTCTATTGATAATCCAGATGCAAGGCGCAGATTTCAATGCCGAAAACAACAACAAGTATGGTTCAGGCGTGGGAGATGGCTCTGCAAACGGAAGAGGCTCCGGTTATACCAATCTGAATAATGTCGGCAGATACGAATATGCGGTTTCCTTGAGTGATGTTCCGACTGCGGGAGGAACATTAAATTTTAAGGCATCAGGCCCGGGAGGAGGACTCTTGTTTTCTTACCAAAATAAGACAGCAACTGCTGCACACGGAGAAAAGCGTTTCCAGGTAATCCGATTGATGCAATATTCAGATTTAAAGTTGACATCAAACATAACCACCACTCCTTGGAATGGCAAGGCAGGTGGATTGATAGCAATAGATGTCGCAGGTACGTTCGATTTCAATAATCACGTGATAGATGCCAGTATGACTGGATTCAGAGGCGGCTATATGCCTGTAAGGACTATTGAAAATGTGAATTATTCTCCTTATTTCACAATTGACAGCCATGGTACAACCAAAGGAGAAGGTATTGCTGGAGTTCCACGTTATGTCTGGGATGGCTATAATTTTATCGATCAGGGAGCAGGTTGGATTGGCTATCCGGGAGGAGATTATGGCCGAGGTGCTCCAGGAAACGCTGGAGGTGGCGGAAACGTTCACAATGCTGGCGGTGGCGGTGGCGGTAATGCCGGAACTGGAGGAGCTGGAGGTTATGGATGGCCGTTAAACAACTATTATCCACAATACAATACTCCTGAAAGCGCCCTTACCGGTGGTAGGCCCGGAGCTTCGTTGCCAAGCGCAGTCAGTACAGGACTGATCTTTATGGGCGGCGGCGGCGGCGGCGGAGATGCAAACAATGCTGAAAATGGTGTAAAAGGAGGTGTAGGAGGTGGCATTGTCATTATAACGGCTAATAAAATTGTGGGCAATGGATATATATTGGCAAATGGAGGCCGTGGTGAGGCTGGGAGACAAGGAGGTTCTGCAGATGGTGCCGGTGGAGGTGGCGCCGGAGGAACGGTATTTATAAAGGTGAAGGAAACAAGTCCGACAGCAAATTTATCCATCCAGGCAAGAGGAGGAAATGGTGGTAACAGTTATACGACAACACTGCACGGTCCCGGTGGTGGTGGTGGTGGTGGAACAATCCACTATTATGCAAATGGGGCCAATATTGCTGCCAATGTAATAGGCGGTCAGTCAGGACGCATTAATGATGGCAATCCTATTGATCTTAATGGCTATACGCCTTATGTTGCAGGGACCAATGTCGCTAAAAATGGTGCAGAAGATGGGGTAAATGGAGTTGTAAACAGTTATTCACTAACGGATTTGCCTCCTTATTTGAGCCATAGCGCCAATTGCTACCCTGTATTGTCGGTAGTGAAGGAAAGGCAAAATCCTCTGATGCCTATTCCTGCCGGTTCAACGATAACTTATAAGATGACCGTGACGAATACTTCAGGTGGAGCCGCTGGTGTCAGGGTAAGGGATGAATTGCCGGCTAATTTTAAATTTATTGCGGCCACTATCGATTTTTCGGGTGCTGGAACCCCGCAAACGATTAACAATATGGGAACGTCTGACATTCCTGTTTTGGGACCATTTAATCTGCCAACAGAAACCTATGCAGTTATTGAAATGAAAGTAAATGTTCCCTTTACAACTCCAGAAGGAACGTATCATAATGCTGCCCAGGTAGGATATCTTGATCCTACAAGAAAGGTGACAGATCAGAATAGAATAATTTACCCGCCAACAAATGCGCTTCCTGGACAAAATACAACCTATATGGCAGGTGATGAGGTCATCAGTGGAAGGAATTATCATCAAAATGACGAGGGAGAAGAAGTTGTGGTGGTAAAACCGGAGATCGGTATTTTTAAGGTTATTGATAATTCTTGTGCCGATACGGTTAACGGAAATGTATATTCAATCACCGTTTTCAATGATAATGCCGTAGAACTTAATAATATTGAAGTTACGGATATAATTGATAATGATCTGGAAGTCATAGGAATGCCAAGTGGTTCTGGATGGTCGATTTCGCACATAGGCAATACCTATACGTTGATTTTGAATTCATTAGCGCCAAATACAACCTCGTTGCCAGTGAACATAACCGTGAAGCCAATTTCGGGTTCAACAAATAACAACTGGCTCAATACTGCCACCGTCCCTACCAATAAAGGAGAGGCAAGTTCTACAGTCGTGTTATATGCAAAACCAAAAAATGTAACCTCTACCGAAACATCTGTACCAGGTGTTGAATGTGACAGGGGTGAGTACTATATAACGGGAAGTATTCCTGAAATTGGAGTAGGGAAATGGGAGTTTGTTGGAAATTCTCACGGCGCTTATTTTGAAAATGCATTTCAGAACAATACGCGTGTTTTGGGATTGCAGGTTGGTCAGTCCATAAGTGTTGTTTGGATGGTCACTAATGGAACTTGTGCATCAACAAGCAGCCCGCCAATACTATTGACAAGACCTGCAGCTCCAACGGCAACAATTAGCGGTGGGGGAAATTTATGTGCAGGAGCTCCAATAACAAGTGCACAAAACATAACAATAGCTTTAACAGGTGTCGGCCCTTGGAGAATAAAATACCTGGACGCTTCAGGTCTGGAAATGACTTTGATAAATATTGGAACTCCGGGAGCAACCAGTTACAATTATATATTTACACCTGCTAACGAAGGAACTTATACAATGATATCAGTGTCAGACAGTCAAAGTCACAGCTGGACCGTTGGAGGCATTACCTATTATTGTCCTGGAATTTCTAACGGAGCGGCACAACTCATTTTTTACACGACAGAACCAATCGGCGGAACAATCAATTACTCGGGAGGAACAGTTTGCGCTGGAGAAACCCTGCCATCAGCTTTGTCGCTTTCTGGACATTTGGGAATGGTGTGGCAATGGGAGTCTTCGAGCAATAATGTCAGCTGGACGCCAATTGCAGGAACGGCAAACATAACTTCTTTTTCACCTGTAATTACTCAGAATACCTATTATAGGGTAAACATTAGAGGTGGTTCGGTTGGAGGAACGCTTTGTTTTCCTGACAAGTATTCAGGATCTATGTTTGTGATGGTAAAATCTTGTAATGATATAGCAATAGAAAATACAGTTAGTGACACGACTCCAGATTCAGGAGAGACTATCACCTTCACTGTCAAGGTAACCAACCAGAATCTGGTGAATGCTACTGGAGTGACGGTTTATGATAAACTGCCAAATGGTTATGGCTATGTTGGCAATAGCTTGGGAGCAAGTTATAATCCAGCAACAGGGATGTGGAATATTGGTAACCTGAATGCAGGCCAATCTGTAACACTTGTGATAACTGCCGCCGTAAACAGTGCTGGCCAATATGTGAGCAATGCCGAGGTGCAATGCAATGAAACAGAAATTGAGTATGGCAATAATTCTGCTCAAGCTGGTACAACTCCAAACTGTGATATAAGAAACATTTCACCTAAAGTAAATTAGGAAACGATGAACAAGATATATACCTTCCAGATACGATTTCAAAGTAGATTGATGATGCTCCTGATGATCATCGGCTTTTTTACTTCTCAAGAAAATAGGGCGCAAACCCTTGCCTACAATTCAGGAACTGCTACCTGGGTGGCTCCTGCCGGAGTCACATCCGTTCAGGTTGAGACCTGGGGAGGAGGAGGAAACGGGGCAAGGAGAGCTACCGACGGAGCAGGTGGCGGAGGTGGAGGTGGAGCATATTCCCTACGCACTATCACTGTAGTTCCAGGTAACACATATTATATAAATGCTGGTGCAGGCGGGAATGGAAGTAATTCCACAGTTGCCAATGGAGGCGATTCCTGGTTTTCTACTACAAGCGTGGTTGGAGGAGCATTGGTTTTGGCAAAAGGAGGGCACAGCGTTGGGGATAGTCCTGTTGGAGGAACTGGTGGAAATTATCTGGACGGCATTGGTGATATCAGGCGGAATGGTGGTAGCGGATCGAATTCATCTGGCTCCAATGCCGGAGGTGGAGGTTCATCTGCAGGAAGCGGAGGAACAGGTAATAATGCAACCAATAATTTTGGAGCTTCTGCTCCAACCGGAGGTGCCAATGGAGGTAATGGAAGAACAGCAAGCGACAACGAAGGAGCTGGAACAGCAGGAGTTGCTCCAGGAGGCGGAGGCGGAGGATCTTACAGGACTGCAAATATTCAAAATGGAGGTAATGGAGGATCAGGTAGGGTTATACTCAAGGTGCTCGGTCCAGTTTTTACATTTGATAGCGGAAACCAGGAATGGATCGTGCCAGCAGGGATTCATCATATCCAGGTTCAAGCCTGGGGAGGCGGAGGAAAGGGCGGTAGTAGGGATTCGGGCAGTAATAGTGGCTATGGCGGCGGCGGCTCAGGAGGTTATTCAAGCAGTGTATTGGCAGTAACGCCAGGACAAGCTTATTATTATAATGCTGGTGCAGGCAGCAATTCTGCATCCGCAGGTGGCGATTCCTGGTTTTCTACCACAAATGGGACCTCAGGTTCAGTAGTACGTGCGAAAGGAGGGGATAGTGTTCCAAATAATACCACTTCTGGTGCCGCAGGAGGATCTGCAACAGGAGGGACAAATGCTGCAATAGGAATAATAAAAGAAGCTGGAGCATCAGGAACAAATGGTGGCAGCAGTATGAAAGGAGGAGATGGAGGTACATCACCGCACGGTGGTGCAGGAGGAACAGGTGCTTCCTATGATGCATCATCTTCTTCAAATGGTTCGCAGGGCGGAACTCCTGGCGGAGGCGGAGGCGGTGCCTATAGGGCTGGCTCTGGTACCGGAAGTCCAACAGGCGGAACAGGTGGAACGGGGAGGATATCCATACGACTGATAACGCCCGATTTGTCAATTGTCAATACGGTTAGCAACACATCGCCATTGGTTGGAGATGATGTGACTTTTACCCTGACCGTAACCAATAATAGTACCTTGGATGCGGCAACAAATGTTGTGATAACCGATCTTCTGCCTTCGGGACTTGCCTATGTAAGCCACTCTGGAGGAACGTATGACAATACAACAGGAAAATGGACAATCGCTAATTTGAATGTTGCAAGTACATCGGTTTTGACAATTCTTGCAAAGGTAAATCCTGCAGGCGGGTATACCAATAATACAGAAGTTACTGCCGACCAATCCGATCTGAATCAGGAAAATAATAAAAGCGTATCGACGGTTTTTCCGCGACAGCGGACAGCCAATCTTCAAATAAATAAGGAAGTTAATGAGCATGCACCATTGGTTGGCGGCACGATTATTTTTACGATCACGGCCTACAACAGTGGTCCCGAAAATGCTACTGGCGTCTTGGTCCAGGATATATTGCCTTTCGGATTCGCCTATCAGTCACATAGCGGAGGTACTTTTACCAATGGAGAGTGGACGGTTGGAAACTTGAACAAGGGAAGCATTCAAACTTTGACCATTACGGCCATTGTGCAGCCAGCAGGAAATTATTTTAACAATGCATCCATCCACGGAAATGAAATTGATCCTGTGATGTCCAACAATACGGCAGGGGTCATTGTCAATCCGAGCTATCCTGCAAAAGTCATTACCCTGCAATGTCTGGATGGTGTGACGTATGATCTGAATCCGCTTCTTGCAGGTATTGATATTCCTTCAGGTGTTGTACCAAGCTGGCATACTGCTACTCCTGCAACTTCAGGAAATACCTATACAGGAAGTACCACATCGGCACCAGCCGGAATGTATTATGTAGCTTTTTATGATACCGTAGCGGGCTGTTACAGCAAGGCAATTCCAGTTGAGGTGAACAGTATTGTCTGTAAAACGGATTTGCAAATCGTGAAAACCGTAAGCAATCCGAAACCAAAAGTAGGAAGCATTGTAACCTTTACACTTGCGATTACCAATAATGGTCCGGATGATGCGACAGGAGTGGTTATTGAAGACGTGGTGCCGAATGGTTATACGGCAATAACAAATATTTCAAATTCAGGAAATCTCGTCGGCAATACTTTGGCTTGGAGTGGATTGGGTATTAATAATGCCCAGACACAGGTGCTGACATTTGAAGCAAAGGTAAAAGCACCAGGTGCAGGAACCTCTCACGATAATACCGCCAGTGTAGCAAATAGCGATCAGCTGGATCCAGATCTTGCTAATAATGAGGATTCCGTAGGTACGGATCCTACCAAATCATTATTGGTTACCAATCCCATGATTTATCAAAAAGTAAAATAGGATAATCCCTGATTATCGAAGATCTATACAAAACCTGCAATTTAATTGTAGGTTTTTTTTGTAGACATAATTCTACATGTCGATATGATTTTAGACTACAAGCAAAAATTCTTATTAAGATGATATTTGTAATCAGATTAGTAAGGTTCCGTTGTTACCCCTCATTATTCAGTGATAGAATAAAACGAACAACGAAATGGCTGCTAAACCAATAAACTCTACTTGCAAAAAATTAAGGATTTGTTTCCACCCTGTGAAGGTGTGTAAATTATTCCTCTTATGAGCATAATTTCTGCAGGAACTCAAGGGCTCATAATGAGTGTTAAAGAATGAATATAATTCAAAGTATATAGATAATGTTGACAAATAATTTAAATATGTATCCAAAATTACTACTTACGGCAATGTTGCTCTTTGTTGGTGTTGTCGCAACAGCTCAGGTGGGTATCGGCACGGATTCTCCCAATCCTTCTACCCAGCTACACGTTGTATCTAATAACAAAGGTATATTGATTCCTCAAGTGCCCTTGACAAGTACAATTGATAATGCAACCATAACGAATGGAAATGCCGAAAGCCTTTTGGTGTATAATACCAATACAATGGGAGATATCAAGCCGGGGTACTATTACTGGTATCTTGGAAAATGGAACAGGGTAATGTCATCTGCCGATAATTTTTCAGAAACGCTGACCAAATTGGTTTACAATGAAGAGGATAATACACTTGTTTATACAGACGAGCAAGGTGCTGTTCATAGCATAGATCTTGTGGAATTGGTGGGACGGGCACAATCTATTACCACATTGATCGTAGATCCTGCTACTGGAAATCTTGTCTATACAGATGAAAATGCGGTTCAGACAATACTGGACATAGGTACAATCGTTCACCAGAATGAAACAGTGACCAATATAATTGATAATGGCAATGGGACTTTTACCTATACAAACGAAAATGGAGTACCCGTTACAATAAACATTCCTCAAGGATCTAACGGAAAATCTGCTTACGAGATTGCAATCGAAAATGGAGGAAGTGGTACGGAAGCAGAGTGGTTGGCCACTCTTGTAGGCCCTGCAGGTGCAAATGGTTCTGCAGGTGTAAATGGAACAAATGGGAAATCCGCTTACCAGGTTGCAATTGAAAATGGAGGAAGTGGTACGGAAGCAGAGTGGTTGGCCTCTCTTGTAGGTCCAGCAGGTGCAAACGGAACAAATGGAAAATCTGCTTATCAGGTTGCAATAGACAATGGATTTGTCGGGACTGAAATAGAATGGTTGGCATCACTTCAAGGAGCAAATGGAACAAACGGAACCGCTGGAGTACAAGGGCCAGAAGGAACAAATGGGAAATCAGCTTACCAAGTTGCAGTAGACAATGGATTTGTAGGAACAGGAGCAGAATGGTTGGCATCACTTCAAGGAGCAGATGGAACAAACGGAACCGCTGGAGCACAAGGACCAGCAGGAACAAATGGGAAATCAGCTTACCAAGTTGCAGTAGACAATGGTTTTGTAGGAACAGAAACACAATGGCTGGCATCACTTCAAGGAGCTAATGGTGCTGACGGAGTAGCAGGGATAAACGGAGCTAACGGGAATGATGGAACTAATGGAACAAGCGTTACAGGTTCTACCTATGATGCTGCAACCGGAATCGTGACTTTCAATTATTCTGACGGAAGTACTTCAACGACTTCTGATTTAAGAGGATCAACTGGTGCAAACGGTATAAATGGAGCTGATGGAGCAAGTGGTGCTAATGGGGTTGATGGAACGAACGGAACAAATGGAGTAGACGGAACCAACGGTATAAGCGTTACAGGTTCTAGCTATGACGCTGCAACTGGAATCGTGACCTTCAATTATTCTGACGGAAGCACTTCAACGACTTCTGATTTAAGAGGATCAACTGGTGCAAACGGAGTTGACGGAATTGATGGTGCCAACGGTATAAGCGTTACAGGTTCCAGCTACAATGCTGCAACTGGAATAGTAACCTTCACTTATTCTGATGGAAGTACTTCAACTACTTCTGATTTGAGAGGAGCAAACGGTACAAATGGAATCAACGGAACTAATGGAATTGATGGTGCCAACGGAACAAGCGTTACAGGATCAGCCTATGATGCAGCAACCGGAATAGTAACCTTCACTTATTCTGATGGAAGCACTTCAACTACTGCGGATCTGAAAGGAGCAACTGGTGCAAACGGAACGAATGGAACCAGTGTTACGGGTTCGGCATACAATTCTGCAACTGGGATCGTGACTTTCACTTATTCTGATGGAAGTACATCGACTACTGCGGATCTGAGAGGATCAAATGGTGCAGATGGAACCAATGGAATAGATGGTGTAAATGGAACCAGCGTTACAGGTTCCAGCTACAATGCTGCAACTGGGATAGTAACCTTCACCTATTCTGATGGAAGCACTTCAACTACTTCTGATTTAAGAGGAGCAAATGGAGCTGATGGAGCAACTGGTGCAAACGGAACGAACGGAACCAATGGAATTGATGGTGCCAACGGAACAAGCGTTACGGGTTCCAGCTACGATGCCACAACCGGAATCGTGACCTTTATATATTCTGACGGAAGTACATCAACTACTTCTGATTTGAGAGGAGCAAATGGTGCAAACGGAACGAACGGAGTTGATGGTGCAGATGGAACAAATGGAACAAACGGAAAAAGCGTTATGGGTTCCAGCTACGATGCTACAACAGGAATCGTGACCTTTATATATTCTGACGGAAGTACATCAACGACTTCTGATTTGAGAGGAACAAACGGTACAAACGGAACGAATGGAACAGATGGTACAAACGGAATAAGCATTACAGGATCAACATACGATGCTGCAACAGGAATTGTGACCTTCACTTATTCTGATGGAAGCACTTCAACTACTGCCGATCTAAGAGGAGCAACTGGTGCAACTGGAACGAATGGAACAGATGGAAATAATGGAACCAACGGTACTAATGGAACTGATGGCGCAAATGGAACTAACGGAATAAGCGTTACAGGATCAACATATGACGCTGCAATGGGAATCGTGACCTTCATCTATTCAGACGGAAGCACTTCGACTACTTCAGACCTGAGAGGAGCAACTGGTGCAAACGGAACTAATGGAACAGATGGTATAAATGGAACAAGCGTTACAGGTTCTATCTATGATGCTGCAACTGGAATCGTAACCTTCACCTATTCAGACGGAAGTACTTCAACGACCGCAGATCTAAGAGGAACAAACGGAGTTGACGGAACTGATGGTGCAACTGGCGCAAACGGAAACAATGGAATTGATGGTATAAGCGTTACGGGTTCTACCTATGATGCTGCAACTGGAATCGTGACCTTTACCTATTCTGACGGAAGTACATCAATGACTTCTGATTTGAGAGGAACAAACGGTACGAATGGAACAGATGGTGTAAATGGAACAAGCATTACAGGTTCAACATACGATGCAACGACAGGAATCGTGACGTTCACTTATTCAGACGGAAGTACTTCAACGACCGCCGATCTAAGAGGAACAAATGGTACAAACGGAGTTGACGGAGCAACTGGTTCAAACGGAACGAATGGAACAAGCATTACAGGATCAACATATGACGCTACAACAGGAATAGTGACCTTCAATTATTCCGATGGAAGCACTTCGACTACTGCCGATCTAAGAGGAGCAAATGGTACAAACGGAACGAATGGAACTGATGGTGTAAATGGAACAAGCATTGCAGGTTCAACATACGATGCAACGACAGGAATCGTGACGTTCACTTATTCAGACGGAAGTACTTCAACGACCGCCGATCTAAGAGGAACAAACGGTACAAATGGAGTTGACGGAGCAGCTGGCGCAAACGGAACTGATGGTACAAGCGGAACAAGCGTTATGGGTTCTAGCTACGATGCTGCAACTGGAATCGTGACCTTCAATTATTCTGATGGAAGCACTTCGATTACTTCAGACTTGAGGGGAACAAATGGAATAGACGGAATTAACGGAACAAGCATTACAGGTTCTAGCTACGATACCACAACCGGAATCGTGACTTTCACCTATTCCGATGGAAGTACTTCAATGACTTCCGATCTAAGAGGAACAAATGGAATAAATGGCGCAAACGGAGTTGATGGTGTAAATGGAACTAGTGTTACTGGATCAACCTATGATGCCACAACGGGAATGGTAACCTTCACTTATTCTGACGGAAGCACTTCAACGACTTCTGATTTAAGGGGAACAAATGGTACAAACGGAGTTGACGGGACTGATGGTGCAACTGGCGCAAGCGGAACCAATGGAATTGACGGTGCAAGTGGAACCAGTGTTACAGGATCAACTTATGACGCTGCAACCGGAATTGTGACCTTCGCCTATTCAGATGGAAGTACTTCGACTACTTCAGACTTAAGAGGAGCAACTGGTGCAAACGGAACCAATGGAATTGACGGTGTAAATGGAACCAGTGTTACAGGATCAACCTATGATGCTACAACGGGAATAGTGACCTTCACTTATTCTGATGGAAGCACTTCGACTACTGCCGATCTAAGAGGAGCAACTGGTGCAACTGGAACGAATGGAACAGATGGAAATAATGGAACCAACGGTACTAATGGAACTGATGGCGCAAATGGAACTAACGGAATAAGCGTTACAGGAT
>Ga0247805_1000070_pt1 | contig 85374 bp, 71 predicted proteins | sample UWRJL044104R1_FD_180930 | JGI IMG/M metagenome (GOLD analysis project Ga0247805, IMG submission 180930) | Plant litter microbial communities from Arlington Agricultural Research Station in Wisconsin, United States - UWRJ-L044-104R-1 | ecosystem: Environmental > Terrestrial > Plant litter >...
TTGTGCCGGGAGTTCCACCAGGCGGATCGGTAAAAGGATTTCCGCCAGGTGGCGGACTGTTTGGAATACACTCGTAAACGGTTTTGTAATCGTAATAGGCATGCCCATAAGGACACGAGCAATTCTCCCCCATTCTATGACGCTCCGGACAGCCGCAAGGAATTTCATCCACGATAACAGTAGCCACGACCGTCCCATTGCAATCTGTTGGGTACAGGTTACTGCCACCACCCCCGCCGCCATTTGTTGGCGTGTCAACCCTGTCCAAGGGTGTCTGCAGATTATCAATCCTGAACGTGGTGATCTGTCCGTGAAACGGCATGTTGTTGTCTTCCAGCCAGGCTTCCGTCGGTACATATTTGGTGATGAACATTTTCGTAACCCCTTTTACATCCTCAATGGTCAGGTTATAGAAGATGTTGCCTGAGATGTCCTTGGGCTCGATAAGCATTGTATAGGAGGTATAGTCGCCCCTCTTGATCTCCTTCACCACTTCGGAGATGATCACGATTCCTCCAGTAGAGCCACTCTTTTCGATTCCTCCGAAGGATGACAATCGCTTGTGGCTTTCCAATTCGTACAAGCTTGAAAGCTGCTTGAACTTTTCGCCTGCTTCCTCATAGGTTGTGGTCACGATCGAGATCGGCAGGTCATGGTTAGGGAGTGAAGCTTTTTCTTCAACCAGGCTTTCGTCGTTTTCACACGAAACAACAAATAGGCCGAAGAGCAACAGCATGCACAATAGAAAATGTCTTGGTAATGGTTTTGGTGTTCCTGTCATACTTGAAAGCGGTTTGGATTTATTGATTTTAATGATTCTTATTGTACTATTTAGAGCAGGGCAATTTCATCTATAGGGACTATTGGGTCAATATGCTCCTGTTGGGGGCACGGGATCCAAATCTAGACAATCCAAAACTCCCACCACTTAGGTAAAACCCTATTTTTTCAATTTATTTTTCAAACCTAATCCATTCCTCTAAGCATTCCTTGCGGTTTTCCGTAAAACCCTGAAATAATTTTAAAAAAGTACAGTTGCACCAAAACAAGCCTGGATCCAGTACTTGGAAAGAAAGACGCCTCCACAAAAAAAGCCCTGGAGAAAAACTTCTCCAAGGCCTTTTACAATCTATCTTGTGTCCCTTACAGCTTGTGCCAGCAAGGGAAATATAAACCTGAATTTACTACAAAATCACCAATCTTGACAAACGGCTATTACCAACCGTTATTTTAGTTCGTATTCAATTTCTATAGTTATTCTTGGTTTTCTATAGTCCAAATCATCCAATGGGCAGAACTTGATTAATGTTGGGAAACTGCAATTGCCTATTTTTTCAAACTCTGCAACATAACGCTCATAATCGGTTGTTTCCCCTTTTGTTGTATATCCGTGTATGATTAACTGTGCTTCGATTTTCAAAACGTTATCAGCATCATTTGTAATTACAATGTCTTTTAAATAATGCTTGATATTTTCAAGTTCGCTTTCTATCCGTATTTTATCTCCAATGGCAACTTTTTTATCGGTTGAAGAAAAAAATGGAAAAGTAGTAACTCCAGTCAAGTCTTTACTTGTAGAACTTAGATATAATTCAGTATCGGTTTCAGTTCTTGGATATTTGTTTTTTATATTCCCTACAGAGTCATATTGGAAAACTGTAATGGTAAATTTACGTTTTGAAATTTTCTGTAACCCACATTTTTGGTATTCAAATAATGGTTCTATGATTACTTCATCCTTTACTAAAATATCATCTGGAATAGCGTTTTGTATATCTTTGGTAATCAATTCAGTTATTTTAGATTTAATAGTACCATAAGGTTCTACCATTACGAAAAATCCCCACATCTGAATTCCTTTTCCAATAACTTCCTTTCCTTGTGCCGTCTGAAATATAAACATATGCTCAAAAAACGAACCGCCTACACTAACCTTATCTATTTCCTTATCTATTTTACCTGTAGCTTCAAGTACATCCAGATTAAAATAATACTTGGTTCTTATTTTCTTTGGGTTTCCTTTTAATTGATAGCTTTTCTGTAATTTATTTTTCTTGAATGTCTGAAATATATAAAGTGTATTATTATGAAGGTAATTAGAAAGTAATTCGTATTTTACCTCATCCTCCTTGCCATCAAATTCAGGATATTCTTTTAGGATTTCTTTCAAAGGGTCTTTGAAATAGACCTTTACTTTTAAATCTTCTATTTTATAATTGTCTACTAATTCGAAGTCTGTTAATTCCTGTGCTTGAATTGCTGATGCAAAAAAGAGTACTAGTAGTTGTGATAGTATTCGCATTCCGTTTTTTTTATGGTTGGTAACATTCTGGTACTGCAGCGGGTTGGGACTAAAGTAGCCTTACCAGCAGGCTTAATTGCCCAATTGTTTTACTCTTTTAAATTTTGCGCCTTTCTTAATTTTGTCATACTTATCATAATAGTAAACTATTTTTTGGTCCGTTATTTTATAACGACCCATTTCGAAATCTTGATTATATGGTTTAAGAAAGTAAAAATCTCCTTTTTTCCTAAAAGTTCCATTTTCTTTTTGTGAGGGAGTTAAACTTTTATAGTTTGCAGTATGCCTTTTTTTATCAACTTTCCAAAGTGTTTTACTATATGTTGAGTCAGATTTAATCGATATTTCGTAAACTTGATATTTTTCATCAATTTCAAATGTTCTACTTTCAATTTTATAAGTTTTAATTGAATCTTGAGCATAGCAAATATTGATTGTCACGAATATTATCGCTAAAGAAAATAGATACTTCATTCCGTGATTTTTTTTTTGATGCTTACAGGTAAACGTTCCACTACTTGGAGCAGTGGCGGCAACTTATCGCTTTGTTGTAAAGATATGCAAATTTCAGGCTAATGAAAATAAAACCAGCCATTGCGCAAAACTGCCGCTGTGTGTGCAGTTTTTTTAGTTACCCTAATGCTTTAATAAATTGTTTCATTTCGTTCAGGGTACCAATTGTAATCCTTGACCATTTTCCTTTTTCCTCGTAAATCTTTGTACCAAGAATAGTGTTCTTTTCTAACTGCTCAAAAAAGTCCTTGTTGTAATTCTCTAATGAAAAATAGACAAAGTTGGTATGCGACGCAATACACCGTATTTTTAAATGCTCCAATTGTTCAATCGTGTACTTTCTTGCTTCGGCATTAAGCAAGATGGTATCAGCTACAAATTTAGTGTCCTTTAACGCTGCCAAGGCTCCCGAAGCAGCCATTATGCTTACACTTCCATTGGTAGAAAATTGCAATTGGCCCATTTCCGTTATGGTTTCTGGATGTGCCAGTGCATATCCAATGCGTGCACCTGCCAGGCCATATATCTTTGAAAAGGTTTTGGCAATAATGATGTTCTTGTTCCCTGTTACAAGATGGGCAAGTGAGGGTTGGTCCGTAAAATCCAGGTAAGCCTCATCGACCAAGACTTTTGTTGTTTTTGTGGCTTCCTTTATAAAGTCCAGAAGTGCTTCACTTGCACAGATTGTTCCCGTTGGATTATTGGGATTACAGATGTAGATCAATCTCGTATCAGCGTCGATTGCATTTAACATTGCCGATAGATCATGCTTCTTGTCAGCTGTCAAGGGGATTGCAATTTTTTTAAGGCCTGCATTTTCAGCCGTTACGGTCCAATAATCAAAAGTGGTATCTGCTATGATTAAATTTCCTGCTTTTTTTGAGCAGTACAGGGCAACCAGATTTAAAATTTCCGAAGAACCCGCACCCAATAAGATGTTCTCATAAGTTAAAGTATGCTTTTTGGCAATTTTCCCAATCAGCTCGTCATACAATTCCCAATTGTAGCGGTTGCTGGCATTTACACTGTCACGCATTGCATTTCTTGCGGATACTGATGGGCCATAAGGATTTTCGTTTGACCTTAACCGAATTGGGCCTGCCTCTTTTTCTTCAAGGATTTCTTCTTTTGTTGGAATTGCAAAACCCTCAAACGGAATCATTCCCAAACCTACAATTCCTAAACCTGTTTGTTTTAACCAATTTCTTCGATTATCCATACTATTTCAATTAAAATGCAAGTGTACTGTTTCAAGATCAAATGATAGGTCGGTTTTTTTTTAAAATGTTACAATTTCCTTTTAGTTGCTGCCGCACGAAAATAGCACACAAAATAATAGCAGTACTATTCTTCAAAGCGAGCCGGGCTTTTCATTAAAAGTGTTTTAATGAGCCAATTGTCTGCTGATAATCTCCAAATGCCTGTCCGAAGTCTTCGGTAGCTTCATAATTGCTGAATTCATATTCTTCATTTAGCCCCGTACTTGTACTCAAGCTGATCTCGCCATACCGCACTACCGGAATTTGATAATTCCCTTTGAATCGCTTGTCGGGTGTCCCATTCTTGTTCACCTTTGCCCAGGTCTTGGCTATGATCCTTGTATCTCTCGGAACAATTCCAGTTTCAACAAATCGGGCGTAGCTCTGATCCAATCGCAATTCATCAATCCCTATCAAGGCAAAACTTGTTTTTGAGGAATACATCACTATAAAGCTTGGATAAAAATACAGGTCGGCACCATTTGCGTTTTGAAAATAAAGTGCTTCAAAATCAGATTTTATGTCGGGAAGCGATTTTAGGGCAAACCTTACCTCCCGTTTTTTTACAACTGTGCCAGCCGAAGATCGTGTTGCAACCCTGTCTTGCTGATGTGCACTCGTCACATCCCAAATTTTTTGGGAGATGGTCAGCTTTTTGAAAGCATCGACAAGCCTGTCGTATTTTGCCCTGATTTCTGGCTCAAAATCTATGTCGAGTCTTACATGGCAATTTTCGATCTGTTCCTTTGTCTGCCTGATGGCTTCTTTTTGCGCATCTATGTCAATCCTTATCGTTTCGGGAATGGTCTTCTTGATCATTCCATACAGCAAGATGTAGCTCAAGGTTAATTTCAGTTTTGAACTTCCCAAGGTTGACTGGATCTTAAGCAGATCTGATTTGAGCGTATTCCGTTGCTGCTGAGCCAAAATAATCGCTTCTTTGACGCCCTGCATGTCCTGGCTCGTAATTTCCTGAATATCGACACTGAAAATATTGTCTCGCAATTCAGCTGTTGGTTGCAGGGCAGGAACTTCAGGTATAGGTTTCGGGTTTGAACCCGATAATTTTTGTCGGTTGCTGATCCCTAAGATCGGAACACTTGTATTCAAATAGGTTCCCAATTTTCCAAAAGTCATACTGGCTCCTTTGACTCCTACTGAAGTTGTGATGCCACTCTTGCTAAAATTCAAATGAACTCCGGGTATTACTTTGATTCTTCTACGAAAGCTCCAAGCCATAATTATCTTTTTATTAGTGTTAATAGTCAAGTCCAAAACTAAATCCTAGAAAAAGTTCCGCCTTACGGTTTTCCGTAAAAGCCTGAAATAATTTTAAAAAAGTACATATTATCAAAGCAGGCCTGAATCCACACAAAAAAACCTTGGAGAAAAACTTCCCCAAGGCCTTTTGCAATCCGTCCGGCTACTGTTACAGTACCGTCAGCTGTCCCAGGTACTGGCTGGTAGATTTGAGCAGGTCATCGGCCGATGCCATGAAGGCCCAGCCCTGCACCTTTGCACCAGTCAGGTAACCTGGCAGAGTAATGGTCGCATTGGCATCGCCCCTCTTTCCGGCATCCATGAAGAATTGGTAGCTTGCCGTTTCAGGGTTGTAGAGTACCACCAGCAGCTTGTCCGTTGCCTTGGCCGATCCTTCTTCCGAGTTGTCGATCCACCCTATAGCCAGCACGCCGCCGGCCTCCATTGCCGCCTCGAGGTTCTGCGGAGACAGCAGGCTGCCCCTCGAAAACAAGGCCCTGCTGTAGAGGATCTCGGCGGAGTCGCCGTCAACCTCCACCGCCTCCTGCAAGTGGTAGGACGTGGCCAGGTTGTAGCGCGACTTTGCGTCGAAAGGTGTCCCGAAGTACTCCGAGAGGATGTCCTTGGCCGGCGTGAGGAATCGCGTCACCGCTGCAAAGCGGAAGCGTTGTGCCAGCTGGCCGGACGTGGGCTTCTTTTTGGACTTGCGTGGTCGTCCGCGCATCACATTCCTGCCCCTGAAGGTTGCACCCACTACCGGGCCAACCAATCCTGAAAATGCTCCCAGGATTCCTTTTTCATAAGTTCCCATAATTAAAAATTTAAATGGTTTTTAAAATTGATCCTGCCCTTACGGCCTGATCTTCAAGACGAAAGTAAAACGCTTTCCCGAGCTGGCAATGAGCGTGTCCGCACTAGCCCGGGCCGGGCCTTCTTAGTCTTCCGAGGAGGTATTCCTGGGAAGGGAATGTCCTGAAATGTCCGCCCTTTACCGATGTGTCCAAAAAAGGGGCAGGTTTGTTCGAGGTTTGTTCGAGGATTGTTCGGCGTTATAGGGGCTAAATCGACCAAAGTTCGAACAAGGGTCGAAGAAAGGCGTAATAAAGGTGCCAAATCCCTGTAAAATCAAGGACTTTGAAGCAGCCAACAAATAAGAAAAAGGAAATTTAATGCATAGAAGATCGGGGCATTTCCAGGCGGAAAATACCTCAAAAAAGGCACTTTTTAGGTTCCATTTGCCACAGATTAAAAAGATTCGCACAGATTAAATCAGCCATAATCCGTGAATCTGTGGCAAAAAAAAAAATCAGAAGCCAAGGAAAACCATAAGCTATTTATGGCTAGTAAAAGACAACAGCTCAAATCCGTCATAATCTGTGAATCTGTGGCAAAAAAAAATCTGCCGAAAAAGGCCGGCAGGTGTCGTTATCATTTTATTTTTTTCGAGGCTGTTCCATCATGTTCATCAGCGTATGGATAGGGTAATAATATTTTCCGCCTATCTTCCGGGCGAAAACCAGTTGTTTCTTTCGCCAGCGGTAGAGCGTCTTGTCTGCGACATTGAAGAGTATTTTCATCTGCTCGTTGTCCAGGTAGATGCTGTTAATCCGCTTGCCCTCCAGGAGCACTTTCAAAAGGTCGATTTGCTTGTTGTTCATAGAAATACAGATTTATTGGGTTATACAAAATATACTTGGCGCAAAGGGCAATCCTTGCTAAAGAAAGCCCCTCTTGTCTACCTGCATTTTCATTTCAGGGAAAATACACCCTATCCTGCTTCCCTGTTCAAACAACACTATTACCCGAAAGTAAAGTACCTTTTCATTGTTTGGTTGACAATTCATAAGTAATAACTGTCATTTTATATTTTTATTGCATCAATTCCTACATAACTACCAAACAGACAATGATTTAAACAAGCACATGGGTTGTTGCTTTTAAAATTTAGTCAACAGGGTGCCCCTGATTGGAATCACTTTTCATACCTCATCGATTGTACAAAACAGGACAAAGCCCTGCCTCCATTGAAATAATTTATTTAAATTTATAGAACCAAATAAACCAGACCATGAAAAACCTGCTCACATTAGTACTCCTGATCTTTTCCCTCAACGCCCCTGCACAAAACCAGGCCTCCGAAAACGAGAAGACCCGATTGGAGTATGAAACCGCTGACAAGGAACTGAACCAGGTGTACCAGAAGATCCTGAACGACTACAAGGCCGACAAGAAGTTCATCGCCAACATGAAGACCGCACAGCGTGCGTGGATGGCTTTCCGTGATGCCGAATTGAAGGCGCTGTATCCTGCCCAGGATGGCAGGCTCGAATACGGAAGCGCCTTCCCGATGTGCTGGAACATTGCACTCATCGAACTCACCAGGGAACGCACGAAGCAATTGAAAAAGTGGACGGAAGGAATCCCTGAAGGCGATGTATGTGCGGGTTCAGTAAAAAGGGCAGATCGATAAACCAAAAAAGAACAGGGATGCTGATTGAAAAAGAACTGCTGGAGATGGCCAACCGGGCCAGCATCAAGATCGTTGCGGAAGAGGAAGCCTGTCGTTCAGGCACGAGTTAAAATGGAGCGATTCCGCCATTTTTGGAATCGTGATCTTGTTCTTCGGGGGCGTTTTCCTTACGGTGATACCGTTCATCAAAACGTCCGACACCTTTTCCAAGGTGGGAGGAATCCTCATTGGCTCCCTGTTCATCATGGCTTCCATCCTGACCATTATAGATTACTTCTCGATAAGCGGCAATCACATTACCTTTCGTTACAACCTCAGATCATGCGTGCTCGTGGCCAATGGCAACCTCAAGGCAAAGATGAGGAGGGTGCACGCGATCAGGTCCAGGCGATCGAAGTTCATCATCGTATCGCATTATCTGCAGGCGCCCGACAAGGAATTTATTATTTTCCGCTACCAGATGAAGCAGTCGGAAGAATCCTTCCCAACAACGGAAGGAATAAAGAGATCGGATGCGGAAACGATACAGCAAATGGAACATCTGGAGGAGCCTTTGCCGGCCATTAGGATGCTGCCAAAGCCGAATGAGTTCGACCAAAATGCAGATTCAAGACAGAGTGGCAGTTAAGCTAAATATGTTAAATATTTAATTCTTAACAATTTATATACAAAGCGTAAGGTTTTTCTTTGTTCTTTTACGTTAAGAAAATCCCACATCTTATGGACAACTCTAAAGCCGTATCACATTTTTTTACGCTTCCCTCCCAGATAGTTCAAAATGCTACGCAGGCTTTTGGACCACAATCTTCAAGTACGTATAATATCAGTTCGGGGTTTACAAGCACTGCTGATGCAAAGGCATTTGCAATATGTAAGGGGATAGTTCTTATCCAGTCAAATTCATCGTCATCTGCTAAGGTAAATCTTATATTGAAGCCTTATAAGCAACCCATTTCTGGTGTAAATATTAAGTACTTTGTATATAGGGGGCTCCGTAAGAGTGATTTTTTCGACGAGACAGGAAATATCCTTGCATCAGGCTCTGATTTTATAAATAAAATCCGTGCTGACTTCAGTAGTTTTCACAATACGGAGCCGAATCTTCCTTTTTTGGCAAAATATATTGGTTATGACCCCTCGAATCAACCTGACACATTATTATTGGACGATTTCTTTTTTAAGCAATCGCAATATGTAGAAAGTAATGGAGAATTTATAGAAGATGAGGAAGGCTTTGGAACTTTTGAATTGCCGATGATAGATATAGGTGCTTCGTTGGGATTTTTTACCGAGGGAGAATGCGCCATTGACGTGGTATTGGATTATGGTGATTATAAGCATTCCGAAGAATCCGGGGAGTTTGATTTTGATTTATCCTATGCACGGTCTGATAATGCTGAAATTACTTTACCGGGAACTGGCCAGACAGAGGATAAGCTTATAAAAGAACAGATTTTTCAATTTTTGGATATCGCTGCATTCTATGGTTCATATACTGCAGATGGAACGGTTATTATAGACAATAATGGTACAAAGCAAAATATAGTGGGACAAGACATTTATAGTACGGTGCTTTCCAACTTTGCCACTAAGAATAAACTATACCTATACATGCAGGGAGACAGGACCCGCTCCTATAATTTTTACAATAACTACGATATTGGGGAAACTGATAATTCTCTTAAGATAGGAGCCTCTGCCGATGTACTTGCAGAAAGGGAATACCAGACCCAGGGTTGGCCTGTAATTATAGAATCACCTTCCTCTGCTTCTGTTTTTATACAGTTGGTAACTGACAATAATGTTAATACTGTTTTGTATGGACAGAAGGCAAATATTATAAACGCAGCCAAAAACAATTTTAGCAATGCAGACGACCTTTTATTGCCACCCGATGAAAATGGTGCCCTTGGCAAATTCACAAAAGTACTTGAACTAGGCAATCCTATTGCGGGAAACAATGGACACGTAATTGCAAATTTCAACCTGATTATATACCAAGGGGTAAGCTATACTTATATAGCAGGACAAACCGTTGATGAAGATGGCAACACTGTTGATATAATTGCCCTGCCTAATTTCTTCGATGATGTTTTTGACCTCATAAACTCTGAACCTTTATTGAAAGGGACGCACGTTGATGATTATACTGTTATCGCCTCAAAAAAGGTAAAGCTTATTAATGAATATTATGATAGGAAACAACAGGGAGTGTCCGCAGTGCAAACACTTCTAGTAAAAGATAGTATAGAAACGGGGGATGAAGTAAATCCCTTACTGAAACGCGTGGTATATATCTCTGAAACTATTGATGTTTATAATAATGCTGTTTCACTTACAGGAAAAATTAATTCAAATACTTTGTCATCTTCAGGAACTAATGGAAATGTTAATCCGGTTAAGACTTATAAGCTTCCTAAACCATATTATTATAATTTGAAATTATTTACAGATAGCTCACAAACTATCACAGGACTTGAGTTGAAAGTGCTGGATGATTCCATTGCTAACAAAATTATATTTGGATTAACCAAAGATGAAAATGATAGTGTAAAAGCTTCAATTCCTACTGGTGAAAATACAACAAATCAGCGATTGTTTTTAGTGGATTTGTTTATAGATGAAAATGGTTTGAATTCTCCTGAGGGCATTATGTATAAAAAATACAAAGTCGGCATAGTAGCTGAAGTGCTTGGAGGAAAGCCAAAATTATTTTTACCGCCTACCGATGTTATCGTTTATTCTTTAGATGGTAAATATCACTTTAGTAAAGCATATAGTGATTTCGAGGTCAGTATAACTGATGATAATAATTTATTAATTGAAGGTTTACTAATACTATAATATGTCAAGTCAAGCAGTTATCTTAAAAAGTGATTCGGTTATAAAAGTTGAAAACTTTTCGGCACCTGAATTTTTCATTGATGGTAGGTTATCCGGTTTTAAAAATATAAATGGAGACAAATACCTTTTTTGCCAAAAAATTAAAGTAGACGATATAGGTTTAGACCAGGAAAGAATAATAGAAGAAGGTTATTATAATGAAATACTGTATTTAGAATTTAAAAGCGAGAATTCTATAAGCAGCTATAATTCTTTAGCATTATCTAAGTTTGATAAACTTTTTATTTCAGCAACACAAGGTGACGAAATACTCGTTCAAAAACTTAAATTAAAGACACCATATAATGATCAAAGTAATCTTACGGGATTAATTAAATATAAATTGCAATTTTCACCTGATATAACTTTATTTGATAGTGACGGAAATATAATAGAACCTGAAAATCAGAATGACATAGAAAATATTCCTCTTAATTTGGTAACAGAGGCAAGGCAATTTTATTTTTCAAATATTGTTAATGTTGACAACATATCCGATATATCTAAAAAATATGAGTGTGCACTGACTTTAGCTAAAATTTCTATATACATAAATAATATAGTAAATAAAATTTTTCCAATATTAAATAATACTGAATTTAGCACAATAAAAAGCTCTCAGTTAACTTATTGGTCTAATAATGTTTTTGTTGATCCCACTATAAACGTTTTTGAAGAATATTTAAAAAATATTAGAAACTTTTATAAGATAGCATACGATAACAAACTTAAGTATTCCGATCTACCGGGACTGGATAAATTATATTATTTAGTCCTTGGAATGTCTCCAGATACTATATCAATACTTACTACTTCTAATAAAATTAAGTTATTAGATTATATTTCGAAAAAACACTTAAGTAATACTTGGGAAATACTTTCAGCTGAAAATTTAGTAATAAAAATTTCAGTCGCATTCAATGAAGGCAATTTAAATGATATTGACACTTTTATGGAAAGTTTGATATCGACAAAGTCTGGTACAACAGGTATTACCTTATATGAGATTTTGTATAGTAAAATGAGTACTAGTACAAATCTTGTTGAAGGTGTTTATGGATTAATGCATGCCGTTTTTGGAACTAATTTTAAGCCTACAAAAACAAAATTTCAATTTGTACAGGCTATTTATGAACTTTGGAAAATAAGTAAATACAACCCTTTTAATCAAGATAATACATATAAGCCTAATACAATGGGTTTAAAATCTTCTGAAGAAGATCTTGTTCAAATTAATTCTAATGTTAATACCGATAATTTTACTTTTAATTATACAAATTATATTGCTTTTGATCCTAAATATGAAGATGTAAACGTCGATGGTGTAATTTATCCGGCAATTACAGATTATCTGGTAAAAAGACCAGATGCCTCCCCTCTAGTTATACCTTATTATTCTCGCGAGGAGTTTGGGATATTTTTTGATGACTTTACATTTAAATTAAGCGGTGAAAAAATTGAAGTATTACAACAATTAAAACCTGTTTTAAGAATTCCTGACACAAGTACTCCTGATCCGGATGATTATTTAGTATATAATCAATTAAGAGTAATTGAAAAGTTATATGGGAGCTATCACATGTATCAGCCAGTAACTTTGTTAAATATAAATATTGAGACTAAATTGGCACTCTCGTTTGCAACGGGTGATGATGTTATAATTAATGGGCAAAAAATAAATGCGCTAATTCCAATATTTGTATTAAAATTTATTGATGATAATGGAGACAGGAGCGATATTGAGACTCTGGTAGGATATTTTGTTGATGTCACGACAACATTTGCAGGTTTTAGTAATCTAACTAAACTGAGACATTTAAAATGGGCCGCTACAGGACTTCAGGCTGGTGACATAGGATTGTTCACTATTGATGGATTAAGAATAGTTGTTGGAGGCGTTGAGTTTGGTTCCGGGGTGCTTAGTTTTTTAGGTAATTTTGTTGAATGTGATCAAAATGATTCGTTTTGTAATGGTGTAAAAACTTTTCTGAATGTATTACAATTAGCTTGTCTTAGTGTAAACGTTGGTGATGGTATAGCTTCTTTAGCAGCTAAAAGGCAAGCTTCTGAACTAGTAGAAATAGCGAATACCAATGGTACACCGGGTGCAGATCCTATTGATAACCTGACAGATGCATTAGGAGGTACAACAGAAGCTAATGAAGCGGCACATACAATCTTACAATTTGCAAGTTCATCTTCACAATTCCAAAGTATACGAAGTATTGTTGACAGTGTTAGAGAATTATTAAATAATCCTAAAACTGGGCTTTTTGAAGTTTCCAGACAATTAATAGGCCCACTTTTTATAAAATCCCATTATACAGCTTCTGATATTACTGAAATTGTTACTCACTTACTTAGCAAGGCCAACGTTTTTGGACCTCAATTTAATAAACTTTGTGCTCAAATCTTATTTATTGGTTCAAAGGAAGGTAAATTGATAACTAAAGAACAGTTGATAAAACAAATTACTTTTTTTTATGATGAGGTGCTTAAGAGAGGATTCTCCTCAGGATTTAATAGTTTAAATAATTATAAGTTATTCTGTAATAAGACAAGGTTGTATTTTACAAATAATTTTAAATTTTGGGATGATGACCTACTTGAAGACGTAGTTTCTTCATTAAATGACCATAACTTAACCCAATATATAGATAATTACTGGTCAACTTTTGACTTTACTAAAAGAGTTGAATTAATAGTTCAGGGTTCAGCAGTAAGAAAATATAAAAATGGAGAAATCTTAGAACATTTGGATTTGAATGATGTTCCTTCCGGAAACCCGGGTGATTTCGAGTTTGCTTTAAGAATGAACCCCAGAGACTTTGAAGTTTTCACATATATAGCCAGAGAATTTTCTAAAAATAAACTTGAGACAACTTTTGACTTTGGCAAAGTTTCCAAAAAAGGTTTTATGAAATTGGAAGAGATAGAATCACTCTTTGGGAAACGCTTCGTAAATCAATTAAGACAATCAGTAGGAAATGATGTAAATTTCTCTCCAAATAAAATTAATTTCGCTATTGTAAAAGGGGGAGGGCCTTATGACCTCGAACCAAATTTAATATTTAAATACTAAAATTATGAGTACTATAATTAAATATACCAATTCCGATTCAGAACCAATCAATATTCAACAAGTTAGTTCGTTGCGATTTTATAATAAACAAATTTTTGAGGATGGAGAGCTAAAAAAGATTGAAAAATATGGTACGTATAAACGAACAGATGATATAATTCTAAAAGGAGGCGAATACTATCTTTCTCCGGGTGAAAATCTGGAAACAATTATTGATCAATATTCAAGTACCGCAGCTTATTGGGATTTTCTTTTTAACAAGCAGATTAATGAATTCGGAGATATTTATAGAGAATATGTTTCTTATAAGAATGGTGTATTAGATGGCAAAGGGAGACAAGTACATAATAATGAAGGATTGTTGATTGCCTCTTGTACTGTTGATATTAATACAAATCAATTAGATAATGAAAGAAAATATTTTTATGGAGACATAAATATTTATAGGAGAGCGGACTATAAAACTAGTTATATAAGTATTTCATATGAGAATAATGAAGTACGGCAAATTTATGTCGAAGAAGAAAACTATCTCTTAAGTGAATTTCTAATGAGTTTTCAAGCAAATGTGTTTATATGGAACGATAATCCTTACTATCACCATTTTGAACCTATGCTATCTAACTCTCCAATTGTCTAATAATCTATTATATCTTTTTTGAAACTTTATATTAAATCTAACGGAATAAAACTATTTGTAGGAGAACAGTACATCAGTAGTAACTCAAAATATAATGAATGAAATATGTAGCATTCCTTTAATTGATATGAGAGACTTGTTACAGGAATGGATCACATTTATGAATACATAATCTTTAATTAAAGTTAGATCAGGAACTGTTATAGATAATTCAACAGATATAAAAACGGTATGGCCAGCAAGATAAAAAAATAAATTATGAGTATACTAAAAGACTATGACGTTGAATTCTTTAACAAAGTAAATTTAGGAAAGAGCCTTTCAACAAAGAATCAAATACTTACAAGTAGCATTTTCGATCATTATAACCCTCGGAAAGCAAACCAATTGCTTGATGATATTAATGATATTTTAAGTGGTGTTTCACTAGAAATTCCAACTTTTATGCTACCAACAAATGATTTTAAGATAATTGTAGAAGCTAGGAGAGATTATTTAATTCAACAATAGAATAATATGCCAGAGAACACCACGCCCGTAATAGCAAAAAGATATTATCCGCGCCTTTCAGAGATCGTTACCGTAGATGACCTGCCTGAGTTTTTATCTTTTGTTCAGGATGGCCTTAATGCCATATTTGATAAGATACATTATAAAAACCTGCAGTACTCTAAAAGCTACAGGGGCGATGGTGCATTTTATAGTCTTGATATAGTTACAAAAGAACCAATTGGCCTTGATTTGCCGGGAGGATTAAAGCTGATACTTAATCCGGATGCGGTAGATACGAGTATTTCGTCTTTTCCGGTAATGCTTGAATACCAATGGGAGATTTTGGCATTCCTGCGTTCTTTCAACCTTGAAGGTTTTTCCTTCTCAATCGATGGGTTTTATAATATTGGCTTGCAGATTTTCAGGTTAGATGATGGGCAGGTCTTTGCTCAGGGTCTTAACTTTTTTACTGCACCTGAATCGGATACGGTAACAAAATTTGAGCAGCTTGCTATAGATATAAATAACGCATATCCAACTGCTGATTTTGAATTGCCGCAAGATCCGACTGTGGGCAACATTGTGGAGGCGATCAAAGCAAATCCCGAACTTGCTTCTCCGGCAGAAGTACTATTCAATACCTATATACTTGATTCTGACCTTGACCTTGCAACAGAAAACCTTCAAAAGTTTTTCAATATCATGGTGCCCCAGGGTATAGAAGCTTATATCAGGGATATTATAACGCCTAAAGCTAAGGCTTCATTTACTCTTAGGGCAGGTTTGCAATTTCCCCGAGAATATTTGAACCCTGTATACGGACCTGAAGGAGAAAATCCTTTTGGGGATCCTAATCCTGAACTGGCACTGGAGGTGATTCCTCCAATTGATGAAGAAGGCAATCCTAAAGTTACTCTGCTTTTTGCAGAGGCAATTTTTTATGCTGATACACAGCAGGGACTTGGTTATTCGTTGGAGTTCGTTATAGAAACCAATTCATATGCCCAGATAGGCAATTCCGGGGTAATAATTTACCTGACTAATCTTAAGCTTGACTTAAGCAGCACGTCTAATATTCCTGAAGCTGATTCCGATGGGCGTCCGGTAGAATTCATTGGGGTTTATGCCGAAGAACTGGCAGTTATCTTGCCGAAAAAGTGGTTCAACACCATTCAGGAAGATACAACTTTACAAATAGTTGCCAAGAAGATACTTGTAGGTACGGGCGGGTTATCCGGAACTATTGCACTGGAAACTATTGTAGGCGGTAACCCTGCCGGTCAAACCGATGTCTTATGGTTAAAAATTGGGGGCAATAATGGCTTCAAGGCAGGCTTTGTAAGTTTCGATATTACCTTTCATCAAAATAAAGTCATATCATCTAATATCAAAGGCGCCCTTGAAATTAAAAAATTTACCTACCCATCCGGTCCTAATGCGGGTCTGCCTGTAAAGATAGAGGTGGCAGGGCACTTGTCAGACAATGGAGATTTTAACCTTACTGCATCAGCACAACCTCCTTATCCTATAGAGTTTAAAGAGGTGTTTACGTATCATCTTAAGACCGTTGAGCTAGGCAGGGAGGATGACGACTTTTACATAGGTACTTCGGGAACCCTCCAATTTGAAGGATTCTTGAAAGAAACCTTACACCTTGGGCCTATTGAAATCGAACGACTCAGGATTTACAGCGACGGCTCTTTCGAATTCATTGGAGGTTCGGTACAATTGATAGATCCGGTAGTTTTACCCCTTGGCCCTATTTCTATAACTGTTTCCGCCATTCACTACGGCTCTATACAGAAAGAAGTCAATGGAACTATGCGTAAATTCAATTATTTCGGATTTGACGGTGGCGTAAGTATTGATCCTTTTGGAATTGAGGTACGGGGCGACGGGGTTAAATATTACTATTGTGTTGATGATGTGGAAGGCCAGCCAAAACCTAAAGCCTACCTGCACATCCAAACTCTTTATCTTGATCTTACACTACCGGCAAATTCAGGGTCATTAGCACAAATTAATGGCTGGGTCAACATACCTGAACCCGGAATCTCAAAAGAATATGCAGGGGGAATAACATTACAGATCCCTTCTGCAAAGCTGGCTGGAAAGGCGGATATCCGACTGGCCCCAAAATATCCTGCTTTCATTGTAGATTGTGAGCTTGAACCCTCTATTCCCATCACCTTAGGCACCTTTGCTATTTATGGCTTTAGGGGACTGCTAGGCTACAGGTATGTAGCTGAAAAAGAAGCTGTAGGTCTTGTATCGGGCGTAAATACCTGGTATGAATATTATAAATTCCCAAAAAGAGGCATTAACATCAATAAATTCAGCGGGCCAGAACAGACAGCAGGTTACAGTACCCCTATATCACTTGGTGCTGGTGCAACGCTTGGTACTGGTTATGATGACGGGTATACTTTAAGTATAAAGGCTATGGCCTTGTTTTCAATACCCTCACTATTCATGCTGGATGGCCGCGCAGCCATCCTTACAAAACGTCTTGGATTGGACGAATCCCAGGATCCCCCTTTCTTTGCTTTTGTAGCTGTTGGCGATAATTCGCTCGAATTTGGTTTCGGAGCAGATTACAAGCTTCCGAATAATAGCGGCGATATACTCTCTATATATGCCGATATACAGGCCGGTTTCTTCTTCAAGAACCAACATCCATGGTACGTAAATATTGGAACGAACATTAACCCGGTAACCGCTAGGATTATTACATTACTGACAATTAAAAGCTATGTAATGCTCTCGGCCAAAGGTATTGAGGCTGGTGCCAGGGGCGATTTTAATTTTGACAGGAACTACGGGGTAATTAAAGTTAAAGCGCATGCTTTCGTGGAAATAGGCGGGCGCATCAGTTTTGAAAAGCCGCAGTTCGGCTCCTACTTGATGGCTGGCGTAGAAGCAAGCGTTAAAGTATTATTCATGTCGCTGAGCCTTGAGGTCGGCATATTGTTTGGTGTTGAAGCACCAAAGCCATTCCTTATCTACGGCAAATTCTATTTCAAAGTTAAGGTTGGCATCAAGATATTTGGAAAGCGTATAACACTATTCAAATTTAGTGGTAACCTGGAAGTGGTATGGAACTTTAATAAAAATATTGACAGGTATCCAATTAACCCACTTATTTATAATGCTACCGAAGCAGTTTTAGCGGATCTTGTACAAGGTATAAATATGCTTTCTAATGAAAAGTTTGCACTTAAGTATCTTGCGAGCGAACCTGATGCGACTTCATTGCCAAACGAAGTTTTGGATTATATAATTCCACTGGATACCTACATAGATATCAAGACCGAGAAAGGGCTTCTTCCAGGAAATGTCCAGGATCCTAATAATTCGGTACGTAAATTAATTGGCGGTATTAATAACGCGCCTGCAAAGTACGAAGATCTGATTCCTCCTGTAAGTTCCATCAGGGGCAGGTCAATACGGCAGGTCAAGCACCAGTACAGTATCGAGAAGATAGCTATAAAATTTTGGAATACGACCTCTGGTACTGATGGGGCATGGGACGATTACCACCCATATGAAGCATTATACCCTGATGATGAAAATGTGAGGAACCTGAAGGTGGGCCAGTTTCAAAAAAATGACGGGCAGTATAATGCAGTAAGATTATTGGCAACAACCCCTTTCTCCTACACGGAACAGGGACAACCGGGCTGGTATATTCCTGAACAATATGGAATTAGTGCATCTACCCTGTTCTGCGAGGCAGAGCAAAGGGAACATATGTGTGCCGACTTTTTACAGAAAGCCTTGAATGCACATTATTACTGCAACAATCCAAATACGCCATTATTTTCAAACAATGTCGCATTTACATTGATCTCAAATGACGAAGAAGACTTTGCTTATATAACGGACAAGTCCAACACGTTCGGCTTCGCAAAATCGCTTGCTTTTGATAACAGGAACAGCATGGAATTGTTGTTGCCCGAGCCGAGCCTTATGGCATCCTTAAAACTCAGCAATTTTACAAATGGTGTGAGGATTAAATTTTATTCAGTGATTCAAAGCGAAGAAAATGATGTCTTGTTTAATGTTGTCTATGGAAATCCTAACCCGGACTATTACAATATAGATACGCCTTACGAAATTGTGCTCTTCGGAAATGCCTTGCAACAGGAAATCAAATATAACTTTAGCGCTGCATTGGATGGCGGATGGAATCCCACCCATCCAACATGGAGGCCAGTTTCAAAGATTGTAATTGAGCCAATATTTGAGAGCAGCTATATGCAACAGGTTGCACTATTAAATGAACGGATTGCAGTTATCGAGAACAATAATAACCTGATCAAATTAGGACTTATCAAAGGGGAAATTGTTTCTACTGATACATTGGAAGAACAAGTCCATGATATAACTTGCGGTGCAGCCGGAAACTCCGTTTCCTTTATAAACAGGTACGACAAAAAAGATTCCCTGAATTATTATTATTCAAAAGAATTTGCAGAGTTGCAGGATTTTAATGGCAATCGTTCAAATTACATCTATTCGGTAGGCTCAACGGAAAAGAAAGGGCTTATAACTAAGATTAACCCTGATGGAAATGTAGTATGGGAAAGGGTATATTCAATAGACGGCATTGATCAAAAGCTGATTTTTAAACGGATTATTCAAATTGGCAGGATTATTAATTCTACCAGGCCACACGCACAATGCATACTGCACGGCACCACAGGCGATACTCACTATCTGTTCAGTATCGACCCTGAAGATGGCTCCGTAATATGGTCGAGGCAAATTGTATGGAAAGACCAGGATATAGTGATCCATATTACGCCGGATAGCAGTAATTTTAATTTTTACTTGGTACTTTCAGATAGGAATCAAATTGATACAAATAAAAAACCTTTCATATCACTGATAGATCCTTTCGGAAATTTATTATCGGCAACAATACTTGATATTGAAAAAGAAGAGTTTATAATCAATTCTATATGTGAAACCGATAAGGGCCTTGCACTCGCAGGCAGGTTCATTGAAGGAAAATATAATGATTCGGTAGGCACTATCATCCAACTAGACGATAATCTAAAAATTATCGATGCTATACGTATAGATAAATATTATACCACCATCCACGATATAGAGGCGTTAGAGGACAATAGATACTTGGTAAGTGGCTACGATAACAAACAGGATGGATTGTTCATTTCAGTTATCGGTACTGAAGGGATTTATGCTTCCTATCACTTCCCCGATACCAAAAACCACAGGTCGGTAATTCAATTGGCTTCGGACGGATATTACCTGCTACAGGGCGATGACCAAAATGGCATTTTACATTTCCTGAAAAAAGACCTGGCATTACAATGGAGTAAAGAAATCAATATCGGCAATCTTTCAAATGGGATCAGGAATTTTACCTTTAACCAGCAAAGCAACCATATAACTTTAAATTGCTACAATCAGAGAAAGGAATCCTTAGTGGTTCGCACTGACAAGTACCTCAACAGTTGCCTTACCAATATCTTTGATACTGTAACTTTAAGAAGAATTGATATTCCAGTTGCCAAATTAGCAGTCAATCAGGAGAAAATGGATCTTGAGTTGAAAGAATTGAAAGTTAAACCGGAAAGAATTGAATCATCAGTAAAAAGATATTGTCCCGGAGGAGGTTGCGGTGATAAGGACATCAAGGTTTGCGAATTAAATGATTACATCGGTATCATCTATCTTAATGAATTGGTAGAACCTGCCATTGTTTCAAACCAGTATTTTAAAGAGGCCGCTGTGAGTTTCCGTAAAATTACTTCTGCAATAGATAATTTTGATACCAAATATGAATTACATAAATATTTAAGCACGCCAATCTCACATATCAATAGGTTTATCGACAAGCAGGACCTCAAAAATTATTCTCTTGCTTACGAAGCGGTAAAGCCAATACGTGGACATTTGCTCCAAATCGGTCACTGTACCTGCGATTGTGAGGCCGATGAACTGACCATGCTGCACCAGATATGCTGGATGTCGATTGAAGACTATCAATATAACATAAATATACCATCACAGCAGGCAATAGCAGCTGATGCCCAAGCCACCATAGACGGTATCAACAAGTACATACAACCAATCTGGCGTCCTGACACAAGCTATTATGTACATTTTGTACTTAAGGATATTGTTGATAACGGAACCGGCACGTTGTACCCATTTACATACGGCTTTACTACAGGCGGACCAATAGGCTTTTTCCATATGAATAAAAAATCAACTTATGGGGATGTAGTGCTGAAAGTTGGCGATATGTTTCTAAAAGAAGACAGAAGCTATTTTACAATTGTTGCCAACGGGCTGCAAAATAGTGACGGTACACTCTATATCAATAGCAATAATGGTTTCGTACTTGAAGATACGACCGGCCTGCTTAAGAATGCTGCAACCGGTCAGGTAGTTATGATGCCCGACAATCCTGATATACCTGTAAGGGTAGTAGCGCATCCGGAGCAATACGCTTTGACATCCCTTAAGCCGTATATCGATTATAACCGTTCCTACCCTAACGCTGACGGTAATCTGCTTAATTCCAAGCCATTATTCTATAATGACCAGGAGTTTTTCACTACACAGGTGCAATTGTTTTTCAATAAGGCGTATGCAACACACTTCTTCCAGAAATGGGAGTCTTATAAAAGGCCAGATAATGCCACTCTGGATAATGCCATTGATGGCAGGCTGAAAATTGTGATCAAAGATCCTGTTGAAGGTATCGAGATAATAAATCCGCCATACTTGGACTATGATGAAAATGATACCGAATACACCCATATCCCACAATCTGAAGAAGTATGGGAAGTTGACAACAACCCACAAGTGCCTTTTGCGATCCGCCATTACCTGAATCTTTACAATGCCCCGAATTGTATCGGACAGGCCACTATCATAAAACCTGCTTCGGAATACATGACTATTTTCCCAAAACACTTAAAACCCAATAAGCTTTACACTGTTATCGTAAATAATATTTTTGATGTGGATCATAACGGTGAATTTGAGGATAGCGCAACCATAAATGAAACAAAGGAAGTACTCCGGTTTGTATTTAAAACCTCAAGGTATAAAAACTTTGATCAACAGGTTAACAGTTTTTATCTCCATAAGGAAATTAACGGCACCCTTGCCCAGCGTGAAGCCATCTTTAAATATGAAGGCGAATTCACAATGACACAGGTAAATGCGGCAAATGCCGTGATGCTTGGACAACCGATAACAGGCTTTAGCCCGGAAGTCCTGGAAAACCTGGCACTTAACTACCAACATCCTTATGACAAGATTTTTGAAGGCATATTTGGCCTTACTCCATGGGACGAGCCAATAGCTACAGAGGTTAATATTGTAAAAAACAATAATGATGGAAATATAGTCGCCCTTATCGTCAGGAATCCCGAACCGTTTAATGATCCTAAAATACCTTTAAATAGTATACTTGACACCCTGCAAGTAATGGCAGGCAATAGTCCCGACATTAATTATAAGGTGCTTTTCTCCAAAGATTACTCGCAGGCAATAATTATGCATCAGTCAGGCACTATACAAGCTGCCGAAATAGTATTACAATTTGCTTATAAAATGTGGAATGGAATGGAATACACCATAAAGGGTAATCCTATCGCATTAACAATTGACACACTAACTACTTAATTAAACAGCTTATGCCTTTTTTAAATTCATATACACAAGCAGAAAATTATAACTTTGTCAATGTAATAAAGGTTTCTGATGCCGTTTATTCAATTGGGTCACTTGGTAACCAGCAAGCTTCCGACGGAGCAATCTTAAAAACGGACCTCAATGGTAATATAATTTGGGAATACAGGTATGGAGGCCCTGGATCTGTTACTATTCAATTTAAGGATCTAGTCGAGTTTGGCAATGGCGATCTCTTGTTATATTCATCGAATGAAAACATTGTACACCTATTTAGAATTAAACCGGACGGTGCTGTAGTTTGGTCAAAATCGTATGAATTTTTGGGTTTAATACAATCTGTCAGCTTGGCCGTGTCCGAAAGTTCTGGTGGCAATAACCAGATATTTCTGATGAATGTGTGCGATCATTTCTGGACACAGGAAGGCTACTATACACACGGAAATAGATTGCTGAAATTAAATGGGGATGGATCACTTGTAGTAGGCAAATCATTGGATTACGCATATTATAATAATTCCATCAACTATGCAAGAAACAATCTTGTCCTAATAAATAATGAGGTCATATTATATCGATGGGGTAGCTTTATACGGCTGGATAATAATTTTAATTTAATTGACAAGTTTAAGTTCCGCGATTCTTCCTGGGTAAAATATGTGGGAATCAGCGGGCAAAACCTGCTTATGGGCGGGAGAGATACACTCGCCAATAGGGGCGCATACATTGCAAAAATTAATTATTTAAATCATAACGCTGAAATACTGTATCTAGATAGGGATGATGTACTATATTTTTCGAATACTGGAGAAGCGATATATGCTGCCACTTCGAATAAAATTATAAGATGCGATCACAGCTTAAATCCTCAATGGGAAAAAAATATCGCTTTATCAGGAATACATAATCTGAATTCCGATGGGCAAAATGTATTATTTTCAGCACGTGACTATAACCAACCGGGTACTATCGTGGCAGTTTTAAACTCTGACATTGACAGTTGTAAGACTCTTGGCAATCCTGTTCCCTCGCTTGCAAAAGAAGTGCCTGTTATTAATGCCGATTTTGAAGTTAAGGTCAGTCCATTTACCATCGTTGGAAATAGCCTGCCAATTACAAAAGATACCATCACTTCAGTAAAAAATGAAGTTTGTATATTCAAGGATGAAACAGAAATCAAATTGGGAAATACCACCTCCTTGCAATCACCTGGCTTCTACTTGCAGGCGGCAGGATCTGAAGGCCAGGACAGTTCTAAAGGAATACATCTTCGTTGGGCGTTTCGCGAAACTCTGGCAGGGCATCTGCCAAAAGGCAATTATGCCACAACAAGTTTTAATTTTAACAAAAGTGAGGATTTTGTCAATGTTTACAGGGCTAAATACGTGGCTTATGCCATAAAATTAGATCTCAACATTGCTCCTATTCAAATAAATGAAGGCTCCAGCCAAAAGAACTGGCTGTATAGTGTAACTGATAAAGTATTTCATATCCATTTCAGGGATACGGTCAGATACAACCAGGTAAGGGCATCAATCAATCCTGCAAATACACCTTTGGTTTTTATAGCGGCTTATGGGGATTCTCTGCTGGAAATTGAAACTAAAAGTGACCTGAGCTTTAAGGTGTCGCCAATATTTGAAATTACTGGTGGCGGTAATAGTGTAAAAACCGAGCTGCTGTCTGTTGCCCAGAATAAAATTACCGCACCTAAGGCTGCTTCACTGAGAAAAACGTATTCGCTTGCAGAAATCAATCAAAATGCGCTTGTAGCAGAAAATATAAGGAGTGTTCGCTTTAGAAGCACTAACGGTTATATAAAAACCATTGCTTTTGAATTTTATGACCAATTTATTACAGGCGTAAACAGTGAAGGGCGTTGGGATACTCTTGGAAAATATGCCCTGACAAAAGAGGATGCAGTAGCATTTGAGCGTTTAGAGCCGCAGCCGGACACTTTAAAAAAATGGCTCCGTTATAATGACCTGGCCTATGTAAATCCTTTAAATTATAAGACGCGCTGGAATGGCAGCAATTTGCCGCCACTTGAGCGCATAGTAACTTCTGTTGAGCGCTATATTGCCCTGAGTGACTCGTACGACAATCCACAAGCTATTGAGTACTTTCCTTTTGAGGACCAGAGCGCGGCGGCGGCCTGTGCAGTAACAAATGATAATTACGATCCTTATATACCGGAAAGCCCAAATGAAGCAAATAGCATCCCTGTCTCCTATCTGGATGTGCTGTCGTTGGGCGCTGCAGATTACCATAATGCCAGGATGCTTGGACTAGGTACGCTGGACCTGGATGAAGAAGTCTTTAGCGGTGAATACATCTATGTCGCCGAATACATAACCTTCGGAGATCTTCAAGATGGCCTTGGTGCTAGGGAAGTACAACACTTGTACTGCTCCCTGCCAACATCGCTTTCCGACCAGAGGCTCCCGATTGCCGTAGATTTAAAGCAACCTGTACCAGGCCTTTTCTTTGATAATGGCTATGATGATTCTGAAGTAAATGAGGAGGAGGAAAGTGAAGATCCGGAGCAGATAGACTATTCAGTGGTGGAGTTGACCGACGATGGATATACTCCTGATGGTAAAACACGCTATTATACTTTTTATGCGGAGTCTATTTTTGATGAAGACTACAATGCTCCGTTTTATTATGTAAATACCGAGTTTGCAGCTGCCGAAAGTACGTATCCAGTATTTGCTGGAATTGAATACAGGAAGACCGGCGATACAAGATGGATAAAACCTGAATTATCCTATAATCCTGAATTTTACAACATAGATTCCAGCGGTATTGATGCGGCCAGGATGAATGAGACAGTAGAAATTGTAATTCCTGATGAGGGAAAACCAATGTATTCGCATGCAGTAAAGGAAAGTGGCAAACTTGATTATTCATCTTATGGGATAAACTGGTTTAGCAGGGCGAGTCAAAGCGGGTTCACATACACTGTTGAAACACAGCTAAAACCTGCGAATGAATTATTGCCGCCAACAAGCGTAATGGCAACCCTGATACAAAAAGAAAGCCCGCTGATATTAAGCACTGCTGCAGAACAAAGCCTCTACGAGGAGAATTCCGGTACGGATAAAACAATTGTCCGGTTGACTTTTGAATATAACCATGCCCAGGAACTAATTGATTACCACCATAAGATTAACGGCGAGGTTGTTAATAACTATTTTGAAACGCCAGATCATAAAGAACCTTTTGCCGATGAAATACAGGTGTTCTTCAGGGATCGCCTGCCTGCAAGTATTTCGGGAAAGGTAAAGGCAGTAACGCCATCAAGCAATCCTCTGATGGTTCAAATTACCACTGAGCCGTACATTGTCATTAGTCAGGGAATTAATGAAAATATTATTCCGCAGACAGAACCACCTACATACAATGAAGTATATACGCCATCAATTGAACCAGGTTCGGAAAATAATTATAAAGGCAGTATTTTTTTGGTTAATGGTGTAGATTACATTATACAGGAAGTGAATAATTCAGGTACCTATCCGACCTTTCTTGTCTTAAAGGCCGATGCTTCGGCTGCTATGTTGAATTTAAATTCAGGTGCAGGATCGAACCAGGACTTTGTAGTGCCGGAAGAAGACGCTTTGTTCATGGTAGTAGAAAACATGCAAAATAGTAGTTCTTGGAATTTACCTGCAAATCCGGGCTTCACTGTCAAGATTGACCTGACAGACGTATATCGTGAAGGCGAGATCATTATAGAGAATACGGATTGTAGTACTGAGACACATGTCCAAAAATTTCGCGGGGTTTACCAAGATGCAACCATAAGTAAGTTTTTGGAAAAGGTTGACCTGGATGACAATGGCTCTTTCGATGTGAGTTCTGGGGTTGAGGGTGATCCAAATAATTTAAATTTTATACTTAAACACCGTGGGGTCTATAGGGTAACTTTCCCCGGCTTCCATCTACCACAGCATTCACAATATACTGATCCCGATAATTCACATGCAAATTCTGTAGAATGGTACAATGGTATCGCTAGGCTGCATACTTTGAGTGATCTTGGGACTACACCAAGAAAAGAATTTAAGGTCATCAGGACAGAAAATATTGGTACTTCCAATGACTTGGTGCTATACATACAAGACTTGACATTCCCGCTAAATGAAATATTGCTGGAATCCTATAAGGGTAAAATAATCCCTGATGGAGCCGAATCCATAACGCAAGTTGTAAACTATTACCCGGGTTACAAATTATACCTTTATAAAGATAGTAACCTGGGGCTGAATGCAGGTACTGTATTACCTGTGAGAGAAGAGGACCTGCGCTATACAATTTTCGGGCTTAGGAGCAAGGATTTGAAAAATGAATTCGAAAACGACAATACGATAGATTTTTTCTCTAAAATGTCCATCCCTGCACTTATGTTTGCCAACGCTATTAGGGAACCATTGCCTCCTCAAATGCCAACAGGTGGAATGTATGCAACCCGTCCGGATTACTTCGGGAAAGCCTCGTATACGTTTACAACAAAATACGGTTCTGGAAACGACAGGCACAAGCCGTATTCGGTACAATTCAACAGGGCAAGTGATGTTCAGTTTTTATCGGCCATATATGATACAACCGTACATGATAATGACCTCCTGAATAACCCGGTGCCCAATACGCTCCAGATAGTGCTCAAAAGTATTTTTATGGATGGCGAAGAGGATTTTTATGTGGACAGGTGGAATAACCTTTTACGCTTTGATTACACATATCCTGACAGTCCTGTCGAAAACGGAAACTTTAAGGAATTTGATGGCCGTAGGCTGCCGCTTCCAAATAATTCGAATTTTATCGCAAGCATAAATACTTTCATTGACGAGCATAACCGTTTTTATAATTTAACCGGTAATAACGCCGTACCACACCTTGCGTCAAATTTCAACCTGAATACATTGGTAATTCCAGGGATAGAAACTGTGAACGGCAATTTATTTGTTAAAGATTTTTTAAGGGATGTATTGATGAATTGTTTTACTCCATTGACAGAAATACCGATTGTCTACAACTACGTTAACGGAAACGACTACGTGCCTATTCCTAAAAAACAGGTAGTCAGGGACAGGAATGGTAACTTATTGAATCCTTCCGATACGAATTTTGATATGGCTCCTATGATGAAGCGCATTGACCCTGCGAACGGGCAATACGAATCACAGTTTACCGACTTTGGTCTAGACGGTGCATCAAACGCTAGATATTTCTATGCCGCCAGGGAGATGAATAACCAGCTCAAGACAAGTGAATATAGTGGAATACTTGGACCTATTAGCCTTGTTAATACAGCTCCTCCTGTTGCTCCTCAGATCATTAAAGTGATCCCGGTATTAGAAAATCGTCTCTCAGATATTGCTCCGGCTATACAACTGCAAATCAATAGCTATCCTAAGCCGCAACATATCGCCAAAGCCACAATTTATAGGACAACAAACCCTGCCCATGCATTATCAGTCAGGACTATGGAAGCATTTAAGGTGATCAACCTTGAGGAAGAGGGAATACTGGAAAACAGCCAGTGGATTTTAAATGACAATTTTGATGATTTATCTGAAACACCTTTTGGTGACCCTTTATTTTACAGGGTGACCGTTTCAAGGCGTATCCGTTATAATGATTCGGAACTCAATCCCGTAGTGGATTATACTCCTTCAGAGGCTTCGTCGCTTATAATCACTAATATAGTAGAAAACTATAACCCGGCATCGCCTATTTTGGATTACTATTCCGAACCATTAAATCAGGATAACGAATTGGGTTCTGTCATTCTTCATTGGGAAAAAACCTGTTACAAGGGCAAATACCATGTGTATAAAATGAATAGCCAAGGTAATTGGGTAAAAATTCATGAACTGCAAACCAATCAGGATATTTACCTGCCATTAGCACACACCGATCTTGATTCGGGCATACTAACCGTAATAGATGATCAAGGAAATCCTATCTACCATCACTTTAAAGTCATAGCTGAAAATACGGCCGGTATGCTAAGCACTGAAGAGTACATACTCACCATTTATATCCAGAACAATTGGCAGGACATTGGCGGAATCGGTGAAATGATCGTTGGAAATACTTTCGTTATAAGATAAACACAATCAAAATACACTAATAACATGGCAACACAGGACAGGAATACGTTAAAGAACTATTTTAATACCGGCGACAGGCCGACAGAACAGGAATTTGCGAATCTAATTGACAGTACTGTTAACATTGATGAGGATAAAACAGATGTATCTGCTGTCATTGATGTTAATGACGACACATCATTTGTGACGCCTAAATCAGCAAAGAAGCTTATCGATACCCACGCGGTAAGAAAAGTTAACAATGTAAACCCGGATGCAAATGGAAATGTACAGGTAGCGAACATTACAGGCACTGCCGGCTCAATTACCGGTAACATTCCTAAAAGCCAGGTTACGGGATTGCAGGCGGACCTGGACGCAAAACTAAACACTAGCAATGTAAAGACCATTAATGGACAGAGTATTGTTGGTACGGGAAATATAGATATAACTGCGGGTGGAAGCGGACCTGTACGACTTATAGCCGTACCCTCGGCTGCTTACACGATCCCGGGTACAAGCTCGCCAAATGCATTCCCTGCCAATTGCGATACTTTTAAGCTACAGGCAAATAAAACGTACTTCTTCAGGGGTAAATATCTAATTTCTAATGGCACATCTCATACCGTTTCCATGGGATGGACAGCAACCGGGCTGGTTATCACTTCTATGGAATATGTGGCAAGGCTGTTTTCTTCCAACCTCAATGCTTTTGCAACACCAATAAGCCAGACACAGGTAAGCGGGACGGCCTTGAAAGTGCTGAATAGCTCTACAGCCTCTCCAACTACAACTGTAGAATTTGAAGGGGTTTTACGTTGTACGACAGAGGGTACCCTTGCTCCTATTGTTGCGTTTTCTACCCCAACATCAACACCTTTGAGCACTATGAAAGTGGGAAGCTTCATTGAATTTACTGAAGTAGGAAGTAACAGCGTACAGGCTGTGGGTGATGTAAACTAAAAGTACGTATTATATGGAAACAAAGTTTGGATTTACAAAGATCGATGTTGCTGAATTTAAGCAATGGATGGAAGGCGTAAAAGTTGCAAGGACAATCATCCGGATACAGGAACACCATACTTACAGCCCATCCTATATCCATTTTAAAGGCAACAATCATTTTGAACTCCAGACGGGTATGAAAAACTACCACATTAATCACAATGGATGGAGTGATATAGGCCAGCATTTTACCATATTCCCGGATGGGAGTATACTTACCGGCAGGGGACTTGAAAAATCCCCTGCTTGCATAACAGGACAGAATGCAAATAATATCTGTATTGAAATCTTGGGCAACTTTGATCTTTCCGGCGATGAAATGACTTTGCTTCAGAAAGATGCTATAATAGGAGTTACTGCTGTTTTATGCCAAAAATTCAACCTTTCTCCAAATTCAAATACTATTGTCTACCATCATTGGTTCAACTTAAGTACGGGAGAGCGGAACAATGGGGCCAAGAATAACAAGTCATGCCCCGGCACCAACTTCTTTGGAGGCAATAAGATGATAAACTTTGAAGAGGGTTTTCTTCCACTGGTAAAATCAAGACTTTCGGATAATGCTGAAAATACGATTAATCCCGATGTCTTAAAATATGTGTTGGTAAGCAGTGATACCCTAAATATACGGGTTGCTCCTAAAGCCTCAGCAAGTCTTGTTCGTAATAGGAATGCTGCTAGTTTGGGTGCCGTTTTAAGGATTTATAAAATTGAAGCAGGGTGGCTAAAGATTTCTAATAGTCAGGAGCATTGGGTTAATGGAAAATACACCGTTGATGTGCAGCGCGCCTTGGTGAATGCAACAACTTTAAATGTCCGCTCCGGCCCTGGAACTTCATATCCCAAATCTTCTTCAATTATTAAAGGAGACCGGATATTTATTTCTGATGAAGAGAATCAGTGGTGTAAAATAGCAATGAAACCTGCATGGGTTAGCAAAAAATACCTAATTTTTCAATAATGGCTAAAAAAAAGTTTGAAATTGGTCTTTGTATGGCTGGTGCGGTTTCGGCTGGTGCCTATACGGCCGGTGTAATGGATTATCTGATGGAAGCCTTGTCTGATTGGGAGAAAAGAAGGTATGACCCATCGGTACCGCAACACGAAGTATGCATACCGGTTATCGGGGGAGCATCTGCCGGTGGTATGACAGCTCTTCTATTGGCAAGCACTATAAATAATCCAATAGTTCCTGTTGGTTTGCCTACGCCCGAAAATCTTATGATCCAACATCCCGAAAACAAACTTTACAACGGCTGGGTCGACCTGACCGGCGATGACATGTTTCCGAAAATGCTGGCAACTGACGACATTATAAAGGGTAAGGTTGTCTCTCTGCTGAATTCAAAATTTATTGATGAGGTAGCAGAAAAAATGATACGAACCGATATAAAAAAATGGGTGGAAACTCCGGCATTCTTTAAAAGCAAAAACAATGTACCCGTAAAAATTTTTACAACCTTAACCAATCTGGAAGGTTTCTCATACTATGCAGGCATGAACTCAAGCGGAAAAAAGGATCGCTATTATATGAGTGTACACAACGATTATGCATGTTTTGAAGTGATTGACAGGATAGCAAAGCCAACAGGGAAAGAGTGGATACCCTTGGATTTTAGGGACGATAATACCTATCTTAAAACGGCCAAAGATGCCGCCATGGCCACTGGGGCTTTCCCACTAGGATTAGCGCCGCGACTTTTAATCAGGGAGTCAAAATATATAAAGCATATTCCTTGGTTGCAGCATATTTTTACTAATTCCCCTTTAGAGAATGATGTCGTAACTTCCTTAAATGTTGACGGAGGACTTATCAATAACGAGCCCTTCGAGAAGGTCCGCTATTTACTAAATGAGAATGTCGCAACAGAACGCGGTATGCCTTTTGCTTCTAAAAAGGAAAAAGATGATGCATGCTCTGCATTAGAAAATGAAAATGCGGACTATGAAACTTTTGAGAACACCGTGCTGATGATTGACCCATTTCCAAGTGAGAAGAACAAGGGCTTCAAATTAGATAACGACCTGCTTGGTGTTATACCTCAGACCCTTTCCGCAATGCTTTCACAAATGCGGGCCAAACCGGGAGACTACCGTGATGCTGTTACAAGCGATGCCAGCAGCTTTCTGATCTCTCCCTCACGCGACATAAGGGATGAAAGTGGCAATGTAATAGAAGAGGTTTTTGGTGAAAGAGCAATTGCCTGTGGAACCCTTAGCGGATTCGGAGGGTTTCTAAACAAGGAATTCCGTATACATGATTATTATCTTGGAAGATACAACTGTGAAATTTTTTTAAGGGATTATTTTACAATTCCCGCTTCCGCTATAGAAAGAAATCCTATTTTTAAGCAGGGTTATCAAAACGTACCCGATATTGAACAATTTGCATCTTTAAAAACAAAACCATCAGAAGAAAAACGTTATCAGATCATTCCGATTTTCACGAAAAGGGAAGGCTTTAAGATACCTGTATTCTCATCGGGGCTTAACTGGCCGATGACAAAAGAAAAGGACATTGTCCGTTTTGGCAAGCCTATACGTAAAAGGGTTGAAAAAATACTGATGAATCTAATGGAACTTAACGGGATTAACAGGCCGCTGATGTACATAGGGGCTAAAGTTGTTATCAATAAACTTGCTACTAAAAAAATATCAGGCATTATTAAAAATTCTCTCCGTGACTGGAAGCTGATGTGACCTCCTTTTTGATTAGATATTTACTATTTTAAATAAAAAAATGGCAGGTATTTAATAAAAGTCGTTTAATATTATAGTGATTGCTTTTATTGGAGCCATCTATGATGCGAAACACCCAAATGAAAAAAGATGAACTTATTTATGAATGGACCCGCTTTGCCGGTGGTGTTATGGCAACACCACAAATACAATAAAACTGCATAAAAAATATCAAAAAACACTGTAGATTTGGAAATCTTACCAGCTAGGTATGTAGACAGGTGTAAATGCACGCCATCAGTCCCCCCATATGGCTGCCTACATAAAAAAGCATAACCTGCAAGTGTAGCAAATGCGCTGTACTCTGCGACAGATGGCAGGCTCGAATACGGAAGCGCTTTCCCGATGTGCTGGAACATTGCCCTAACCGAGCCAACCAAGGAGCGGACGAAGCAATTGAAAAAGTGGACGGAAGGAATACCCGAAGGCGATGTCTGTGCAGGTTCAATAAAAAGGGCAGATCGATAAACCAAAAAATAACAGAGATGGTAATTGAAAAAGAACTGTTGGAGATGGCCAACCGGGCCAGCATCAAGATCGTTGCGGAAGAGGAAAGCCTGTCGTTCAGGCACGAGTTGAAATGGAACGATTCGGCCATTTTCGGAATCGTGATCCTGTTCTGCGGAGGCATTTTCCTTGGCGTGGTACCGTTCATCAAGACGTCCGATACCTTTTCAAAGGTAGGAGGCATCCTCATTGGCTCCTTGTTTATCGTGGCTTCCGTCATGACCCTAATAAAAATCACAAAGGATCATTTCTCGATAAGCGGGAACCACATTGCTTTTCGTTACAACCTCAGGTCATCCCTGCTCGTGGCCAATGGCAACCTCAAGGCAAAGATGAGGGTGCACGCAATCAGGTCCAGGCGATCGAAGTTCATCATCGTATCGCATTACCTGCAGGCACCGGACAAGGAATTCATCATTTTCCGCTACCAGATGAAGCAGTCGGAGGAATCCGAGGCAAGGAAGCTGGGCAATGCAATGACGGAACTGCTGAACGGGAGGTTATAATAAATAGTGTTGTCCTTAAAAAGTGAAGACAAACTTGATCTTTTGCCTCGAATTAGAACGAATAAATCTGTGATAATCCGTGTAATCCGTGGCAAAAAACAATACACATTATTTTATTCTAGGACAATAAATAAAATGTCAAGAGATCACATCTCCGGCCAATATAGTATATTGAATTTGTGTCCGTCCGGATCGGCAAACCCAAACGTGTAGCCGATTTCATAGTCGTGCGGTTCCGAAAAGGTCGTCCCGCCAATGTTGCGCACCTTCTCAAACCATTCCTCCACCTCTTCCCTGCTGTCGGCCGATAGCGAGAAGATGATCTCGTTTTGCGCCCTGGCATCGACTACCGGACCTTGAACGGCTTCCTGGATCCTGGTCTTGGTAAAGAAATTGATCACGAATTCATTTTCAGCAAAGATAAAGCTTGCATTCTCTTTCGGTTCAAATGTGCCATTGGGTTCGAAGCCCAGGTCGGTATAAAATGCGGTTGTCCTTTCTAAATCTTCCGAAGCCAGATTGGCCCAAATCATTGTAGGTTTCATAGTGTACTTTTTTATCCCAAGCTACAAAATAGCGGTTGTTTCCTGCTTATACAGTTTCCGAAAAACGTTACACTATTCTGATGCCATACAAGGGCTATTATCTTGATTCTTAAATAAAACACAATTGGGCACGGGAACTTTTTCTTCAAAAGAATTATGGGTATATTTGGGTAACCCAACAACTACTCATACCCCTGCCTATGAAAAATCTGTTACTGCTTTTTGCCCTCACGCTAACCACCTTCTGCTTTTCGCAGGATCAATTGACGGCACTCGACAAGGACCTGACGAATGTAAACTATCCTTATGAAGTAAAATTGCTGTCGCTTGAATCGCAAGGACAACAATTGACAATGGCTTATATGGATGTGGTTCCGGCCCATCCAAACGGCAAGACCGTACTGCTCCTGCACGGGAAGAATTTCAATGCCGCCTATTGGGAACAAACCATCGCGGCACTCACTAAAAAAGGTTTCCGTGTCATTGCTCCCGACCAGATCGGTTTCGGAAAATCGACAAAGCCGGAACACTACCAATACAGCTTCCACCAGCTTGCCGCGAATACCAAGGCTATCCTGGACGATTTGAAAATCAGCAGTGCCATTGTCCTCGGGCATTCGATGGGTGGAATGGTGGCGACCCGGTTTACATTGAGCTATCCTGGACTTGTGGAAAAACTCATCCTTGAAAACCCGATCGGCCTGGAAGATTACAAGCTTTTTTCGCCCTATCAGACCGTGGAGGCCAATTACAAGGAAGAGCTCAAGAAGAATTATGAAAGCTACAAGGACTACCAGTTGAAGTTCTATTACGACAAAAAGTGGAAACCGCAATACGACCGATGGCTGAACCTCCTGGCGGGCTGGACCTTGCACAAGGACTATCCTATCGTGGCGTGGAATGCCGCCCTGACAAGCGACATGGTCTTTACGCAGCCGGTCGTCTATGAATTCAAGAACATCAGATGCCCCACCCTGCTGATCATCGGAACCCGAGACCGTACGGCGATTGGAAAAGAAAAAGCACCCAAGGACCTGCAACCGCTGATGGGGCTGTATAATGAATTAGGGAAGAAGACGCAGAAGGCCATTCCGAATGCCAGGCTGGTAGAATTGGACAATATAGGACACCTGCCGCACATTGAGGATTTTGAAAGGTTCATCAAGCCCCTGATGGCCTTTCTGGAACAATAACACCTGGACAAGCAGATATGGATACCATTTCCGATTATGCAAGACAGCAATATGCCTTCGTGAAGGACTCGAGGAAGGTGCTCTTTGCGTATTGCAAGACAATAGACAGGCAACATTTCCTGGATCAGAATACGTCCTTCGGGCGTGGCGGCAGCATGCGGAACCTGCTGGTGCATATTGCCACCACCTACCAGTACTGGATTGCAAACAGCTCCCTGAAGAAAGGCATCCCCTATGCTGGATACCATTCCCATGCAACCATCGAGGAGGTCATTGGATTGTTTGCCACCATAGATGCCCATATGGAAGAATTCATTGCCGGTCTGGATACTGCAAGGGAGATTGCGTTTGAAATGGATGGGAAGATACGACATACCAAAGCGTTCCAGGTCTTCAGCCACGTCATCACGCACGAATTCCACCACAAGGGCCAGGTACTGTCCCTGAGCAGGCATCTGGGATATGTTCCTGTTGATACCGATATAATGAGATGATTGTCGGGAATGCTGCCCTTGTAGAAAGGGCCCATTGACAACGGAATTTTTAAGATTCGTCAAGAATTCCTGTGCAAAAAGACAAGCCGTCCCGCTAGCGCATCTTGCTCGTGTAAAATGAGATTAACAACTTTGTGCACACGAGCAAGATGCTCGCGCCAGCGAAGAGAAGGTTTTTATTTTCTTTTAAACATTTTTTTCGCTTCTTTTCTGCCCTTCTTGAATATATTCTGCCCAAACTTTTGAGTTATAAGCCTGTCCATTTCCTCGGAGTAACAAGAGGAATGATCCGTAATAACACACCCTCGATGCTCAATATTAATAGCATAGTTTTCTGCCATATATTTTTTATAAAAATCTTCAAATCCAACTTCGGACTTCTTAGGCTCCATGATAATTAATAACCCATACGAATAGGAGTTATATATTCCGTTTTTGAAATCCTCTTTTGCTGCCTTTCTGCCTGTTTCACAAGTTTTTCGAACCCAGATTAGCGAATCATTGGCCTTTTCCTGAGAACAGGCTGGAGTTAAACAAAGAAAGAATCCAATTATAGCTAGTATTTTCATTTAGAGTGGTTTGTTTGTAATTTCAGCACTACAAAATTTAAAATCTTGTTGTAGTTTTCATTTCCGATTTCTGATTTTCCAAGTACGAATGGCTGAAAGTTCTTCGTAATGATAAATACATTTTCGTCATTTTCAATAAATGTTGAAAATTCATTCCATTCGATCGTTGTGTTTTCCCTATAATCTGAATACCTGAAAAATTCATCATTGAACTCAAATACTACCTTGGGGTTTTCTTTTAACAAGGCAACAATTTCTAATTGTTGCTCCTCGTATTCTTGTGTAATTTTCTTCTGTTTGAAAAAGAAATGATAGTACTGAATTAAATCTGCCAGGCCCAGGATCATAAGAAGATATCCTATGTTTGCGTTCCCTGCAATTGCCACTATACCAATGAAAAAAAATCCAAATCCCAAGTAATTAGAGTTTTTATAATATCTCTTTTCTCTGCCGTACCCCATTTCATAGAGCATTTCCATCTGCTTTCTATAAATTGGTTCATTAAATTGAAGTTCTACTATCATTGAAATTGCATTAAACTATGCGGTTGCAGAAATCATTCCTTAACATTCACAAAGCTAATATAAACAAAAAACTGCAAGTTTCTTTGAGGTATGCTGTTTGTAGACACGAGCAAGATGCTCGCGCCAGCGGTGGATCTTATATTTTGCTGTTGAGCGTATTTAGAAAGATGCATGAAACATTTTAGGGCATCAATAAAAATAATCCAATTCCTTTTATAAATTTGCCAAACCCTACTATAGAACCGATTACCATGATCCGAAACCTGTCCTTTGCCTGCCTGTTTTATCTTATTGCAAATCTTTCCTTTTCCCAGACACCGCAGCAGACCGAACATCAATTCTATTTCTTCAAGGTGTGGAATTTCACCAAATACTATCATCCCGCGCTGGCAAATGGAACGGTAAACGCCGATACGCTATTCCTGAGGAATCTGCCGCTGGTAGACAAAATCAAGGATCAGAAACAATTCATCCAGTTCGTTGCTTCCTTCCTGGAGGACTTGCCCGAAGTAAAAGCAAAGGGAAAGCCTGCAGCCGGATCTGAAAAGGTGCTCCGCAACAATGTTGACCATTCCTGGATGGGAGCAACAGGCGTGAAAAATAAAAAGAAGCTCGATTACATCTTCAAGAACCGGCATACGGACAGTATCCACCACTACATTCCCGATGTGGCTTTTTATGGTAGCATTCCCAATGAACCTGACTATGCCTACCCTGATTCCGAGAATGTTCCCTATGCGATGAGAATGCTGGCCCTGGCCAAGATGCAGGGGGCGGTTGATTACCTGTTTCCCCACAAGTACCTGATGGACCAGAATTTTGATGCCGTAGTGAAAAGAAACCTTCCGCTCTTTGCCGATTGCGGATCGAGGATGGCCTACGAAAGATTGATACTGGAAGTCACTTCCACCTTTGACGACACCCATGCCTTCAAGATCATAAAGCAGATCAAGAACAAGAACAAGATCTTCAAGAATTACTTCTTCCCGCCTTTTTCCTACAGCGTTTTTGACGACGAAATTGTGGTGACGGATTGCATAGTTCCCGAGAACTGCAAGGAGGGCGATATCTGCAAAGGAGATGTTATCATGGGCATCAACAACAAGACGGTGGCTGCCGTGGTTAGTGACGTTTCACGATTGGTTTCGGTCTCCAACAGGCCGACCCTGAGGAACTACCTGTCGGTATACCTCAACAACCTGGTCTGGCAATCGGACGACGCTTCCTTTTCGCTCCGGGTGCGACGCGACGGAAAAGAAAGCGTGAAGACCGTGTCTTTTGTAACCGGAAAGGAGTCCGAAAAGGTAAGCCTGATTACCGATTACCTGAACGACCATGCAGCAAAAAGGAGAACCGATGATGGACTGGACATCATCCAGGGCAATATCGCCTACATCAACATACACGAGACGTACCGCTTCATCGAGAACACGCCGGACCATCTTATGGACCAAAAAATGGACAGCCTGCTGACACTTGCAGCCAGCCAGAAAGGAATCATCTTTGATATGCGGGAATATCCAGACTGGGGAGGTTTCAGCTATACCTTCATGTTGAAGAAATTTGGAAAACTGCCCCACCGCCATGCGGATTATTTCGAAATAAACAAGGCAGAGGTAGGCACCTACATACCCGACAACAGGATTAAAACGTACACCAATGCAGACCTCAAGACCAATGGAGTTCCCTATGGAGGCAAGGTAGTTATCATAGTGGATCCCAGAACACTGAGTATGAGCGAGTGGCATACCATGAGCCTCCAGCACACCTTCCCGCAAAGCATCACGATTGGAGAACAATCGGCCGGGGCAGATGGCGATGAAAAATTCTTGGCAATTCCCGGAGGATACCACGTCTATTTTACGGGCAATGCCATTTTCTATCAGGACGGCACCCCTGCACAGCGAAAAGGAGTCAAGATTGACAAGGTGATCCCGCTGACAAGAGAAGCCGTTTTAAGCGGCAAGGACAATCTATTGGAAGAAGCCGTAAGATTGATCAGGGAATAAAGCCAGGGTTTCATAAAAATAACAAACAAGCTCTTAACGTGTACATTACTCCTATTAATTGCTGGATAGGATTCATTCTCGTACGAAAAGTTAAATAGTCATTTATGGGGGACGTTACAACCTACCTTTGAGTGGAAGCGCAATACTTATGTTGCGCCAAAAACCCCGATTATGATTAAAACTCTACAGAAGTTAAGAGCAGTTGCCTTACTTTTTTTTCCAATGGTGATTATCGCCCAAGCTCCCAACCTGGGCACGACAGCAGATTTCGTGCTTTTTTCTAAAAATGGTGCAGTGAGCAACACCGGACTATCACACCTTACGGGAAATGTGGGTACAAATAACGGCTCAAGCACCAACTTCGGGAATGTAGATGGCGTGATGCACGATGCCGATGGCGCAACAGCCAGTGCGGCTGCCGACCTTACCATTGCCTACAATCTTTTGAATGCAGCAATTCCAACTTTCTTTCCTGCTGCCTTGCTGGGCAATGGCCAGGTTTTAAATGCAGGTATTTATTCCATCCCGCAGAGTGCCACATTAGACAATACGTTGACATTGGACGCACAGGGAAATGCAGGTGCCGTATTTATTTTTCAGATCGAGGGCGCCTTTTCTTCTTCGGCGGCAGCACAGGTGATCCTGGTGAATGGTGCCCAGGCCTGCAACGTGTTCTGGAAGATAGAAGGACTTGTAGATCTGGCCACGAATACCGTCATAAAAGGAACAATCATAGCCAATAATGCTGCGATTATCCTGAATACGGGCGTAAAACTGGAAGGCCGCGCATTGTCGACTACAGGAGCAGTAACAGTGGCAGGAGTAACTGCCAGGAAACCTGCTGGCTGTGCAAGTCCGATACTGACAGGCCCTATCGCTCCGGAACTGGGAACAGTGGTTTGCTATACCATCTTTTCAGGAAATGGCGGGGTGGCAAATACGGGAATCACCTTTGTAACAGGTGATGTAGGAACAAATGTCGGATTGACGACAGGATTCCAGGCGGCAAATGTCACAGGGACCATTCATGCCAATCCGGATGTCTCAACGGCGCAGTGTGCCGCAGATGTAAACGGTGTCTATGCTTATTTGCAGACATTGCCTGCAGACATTGAATTGTTGTATCCTGATGCATTTGGAAACGACCTGGTACTGACACCACACACCTATTTCTTGGATGCCGCCACGGTGCTTACAGGAAAGGTAACGTTCAATGCACAAGGCAATCCGGATGCAGTTTTCGTGCTGAAGGTCAGTGGAGCATTTTCTACAAGTACTTATGCAACGGTAGAACTCATCAACGGCGCACAGGCAAAAAATGTGTATTGGAAGATAGACGGTGCCACGAATCTGAATGATTATGCAGACTTCAAGGGAACCCTTATAGGAAACAACGGGGCAGTAATCGTGAACACGGGAGCAGCAATCGAAGGACGCGTATTGAGCACTACAGGTGCCATCAGCACGTTCGGAATCAATGCTGTAATGACTCCTGGTTGCGAAACGCTGGGAACAATTGACCATATGGTGGCGTCAGCAAAACTCTATCCTAATCCATTCAGCAGCACCTTTACGGTAGCAGTTGATAATGGTTTCCAAGACAACAACAGCCAGTTTGCCCTATACAGTACGCTTGGCGTATTGGTATTGGAAAAAACATTGACAGGAACAACCAATGCAATCAGCACCAGCCTTCCTTCGGGAGTATATTTCTATAAATTGCTCAGCGATAATGGAAAGATACAGACCGGAAAACTGATTTCGAAACAGTAAAATCTCAATACCGTTTGTAAAGAATGCGTTCCCAAAAGGAACGCATTTTTGTTTTATATACGATAGCGTGTATGAATAATATGCTTCTCTTTTATGTAATCATAGTAGAAATCCATTACCCTAAATTGCTTAACTTTGCTATAATACACCACATTATGAAAAAGACGATCTCCCTTTTGACCCTTTTTGCTGCCGGAGCAATGCATTCCCAAACCGTCCAGGTAAACCCCGACGGAACGCACACCGTGATCCATCAGACCGAAAGCAGCACTTCCGTGCAGGTGAATCCTGATGGAACGCATACCGTAAGGACCGGCAATGCACAAGTAAATCCCAATGGCACGCATACCGTGATCCAGGCAAGTGAAACAACTTCCGTCCAGGTAAATACAGACGGGACGCATACCACCATCCAGCATAGCGAAACGAATTCTGTACAAGTAAATCCGGATGGAACGCATACCCTGCTGGCTAAAAGAACCAGACAAGAAGGAAGATGGGAGAGGGAAGTTGGAAGGCAGAAGAAGAAAGAGGAGCGAAACAAGAAGAAAGAAGAGAGAGAAAAGCTAAAAAAAGCCAAGAAATAAGGATGGAAGAATTTAAAGACCAGGCCGAACAATTGTTCTACCACTACAAGGAAACCAAGCTTCCTGTACCAAATTTGAGGCAGCAGATGCTCGACAGCGGCTATATGGACACCGTGTACGACGACTTCAGGAGCGAGCTGATTGTCATCAAGAGCGGGATTGTTTCCTCTGCCGATGAAGCGCAGAAATGCAATGTCATCATTGATGGATTGGTGCAACAACTTAAGGATGTGGTGGAAGGATAGTTCTTAATAAAGCCGTCACTTCGAGTGATTTCGCAGTGCAACGGAGAAACTGTATCGAGAAGCCTTAGATGCGCCTTACCTCAACTTTCCTACCCTTAGCAACATCGGAAACGTTACCTTTCTATCACTATTTTCCCAAGAAGCCTTCAACTCTTCCCGAATAACATCGATCGGATTCTGGTTGTAGTGTGCCTTGTAATGCTCCACTGCCGACCACGTCTCGAGATAGCCGATGAGCTGTTCGAAATTCCAGGTAAAGACATTTGAAAAAGATTCGGTTTCCAATTCTTCAAGCGGAAAGGGAATCGTCTTGTAGTCCTCGTCCAAGTAGTGCCGCTCGGCATCCCAGAAAGGCCCCACGATATTGCGATAGAAATCAAGCAGGATTTTGTCGGAATGCGGATTGGTGGAAAGCAGGCCGTAGCCGAGTATGGCAAGGATGCCGTCGGGTTTCAGTATCCGGTTGACTTCTGCATAGAACCTGTTGAAATCAAACCAGTGCACGGCCTGCGCAACGGTAATCAGATCGAATTGACGGTCTTGAAAATCGGTTGCCTCTGCCGATTGATTCTTATAGATAACATTCAGCACCTTTGGCGCATGCAAGAGCTGGTTTTCGCTGATGTCGGTTGCATAAACGGTATGGAAATGCTTGGAAAGCGCGATGGCTACTTGTCCATTTCCCGTGGCAACATCAAGAGCGGTGTCCTTATTCTTCACGAAGGAAAGCACGTGGTTGATCAATTCCTCCGGATAATGCGGTCGAAATTTGGAATACTGTGAGGCCTGATTGGAGAAATTATCTTTCATCTTTTTGGGTCTTGGGTCTTGGGTCTTGGGTCTTGGGTTTTAGAATTTGTCTTTTGTCTTTTGTTATTTGTAATTTGTAATTTGTAATTTGCTATTTCATTTTCCAATTATAATTCCACCTCCCAAGCAATTGAAAAACCAACACTCCAAGTTACCAATTTTCAGCCAAACGAATTCACAAAAAACCTTAATTTATTGATTTATTTGCTTTTTTAACTATTCGCAAAACCACTATCTTTGCGGGAAAATCAAATCAAGATGAAAACGTTACAAACCATTATTGAACAGGCCTGGGAAAACCGTGCCTTGCTGCAGGAAGAAACCACAACCAGTGCCATCCGTGAGGTGATTGACCTCCTGGATGCCGGAACTTTGCGTGTTGCCGAACCGATCGCGGGAGGCTGGCAGGTGAACGAATGGGTAAAGAAGGCCGTTGTAATGTATTTTCCGATTCAAAAAATGGAGACTTGGGAAGCGGGTATCTTTGAATACCACGACAAGATGCTTTTGAAACGCGATTATGCTGCAAAAGGAATCCGTGTAGTGCCGCCAGCGGTAGCCCGTTACGGTGCCTATATTTCCAAAGGGGTGATCCTGATGCCGAGTTACGTGAACATTGGTGCGTTTGTAGACGAAGGTACGATGGTGGATACCTGGGCGACTGTAGGAAGCTGTGCCCAGATTGGCAAGAACGTGCACCTGAGTGGCGGTGTTGGAATCGGTGGTGTATTGGAACCCCTCCAGGCGGCTCCGGTTATCATTGAAGACGGTGCCTTTATCGGTTCAAGATGCATCGTGGTGGAAGGTGTCCGTGTGGAAACCGAAGCGGTTCTTGGTGCGAATGTTTGCCTTACTGCCTCAACTAAAATTATTGATGTCACGGGAGATACTCCGGTTGAAATGAAAGGGATTGTCCCTGCCCGTTCGGTAGTGATCCCTGGAAGCTATACAAAATCATTTCCTGCGGGAGATTTTCAAGTGCCTTGTGCTCTAATCATCGGAAAACGCAAGCCTTCGACTGATTTGAAGACCAGCTTGAACGATGCGTTGAGGGAATACGACGTGGCGGTTTAGGTTGGAAGGTAGAAGGTAGAAGGTAGAAGGTAGAAGATGGAAGATGGAAGTCAGAAGGTAGAAATCAGAGGTTAGAAGTCCGAATTTGGAGTTTGGAACTTAGAATTTAAAATCGTAACACATATGAAGGTATTAGTGATCCAGCAGAAAATGATTGGCGATGTCCTCGCCAGCAGCATCCTGTGCAATAATTTAAAGCTGATCTATCCCGATGCCCAGGTGGATTACCTGATCTATCCGTTTACGAGGCCCGTGGTGGAAAACAATCCCAATATTGACAACATTATCCTTTTCAAGGAAGAATACAGAAAAAGCAAGAAGGCTTTTTTACACTTTTTAGTCGGCATCCGAAGAGCCAAATACGACATCGTGATTGATGCCTATGGTAAGCTTGAGAGCAATCTGGTAGCAGGCATTTCGGGTGCTCCGACCAAAATTAGTTTCTATAAATCATACACCAACTTTGTGTATACCAAAACGGTCAAGGAAATTCCGCAACCGCTTACCAATGCGGGAACTGCACTGGAAAACCGATTGAATTTATTGAGTGCTTTAAACACCAACAAGCTGCAACTTGACATCAAGCCTCGCATTTTCCTGACCGATCAAGAAATCCGGAATGGAAAGCAGATCCTTCTAGACCACAACATCGACTTCTCAAAAAAGATTTTCATGATTGGCGTTTTGGGAAGCGGCACTAGCAAGACCTATCCTTTTCCTTTTATGGCGAAAGTGCTGGATTTTATTGTGGAGAAAACCGATGCCACCCTGCTTTTCAATTACATGCCTTCGCAGGAAAAAGAAGCAAGGGCTATCTTTGACTTGTGCCAGCCTGCAACGCAACAGCACATCAAGATTGATGTCGTTCCGGGAAGCATCCGTGAATTTCTTTCGATTACCCATCATTGCGATGCCTTGATTGGCAACGAGGGCGGTGCTGTGAACATGGCAAAAGCATTGGACATCCCGACTTTTACCATTTTCTCTACCTGGATAAAAAAGGAAGCGTGGAATTCCTTTGAAGACGGAAAAACAAATGTTTCGGTGCACCTCAAGGATTTCAAACCAGAATTGTACGGTGGGAAATCCCCAAAGGAAATGAAGAAGGAAGCATTGAGATTGTATGATACATTTGCTCCTGAACTGGTCCTGCCAGCCCTTGAACGTTATTTGAACAATTAAGCTGGCTTTTCTCCCTTGATGATGCCGTAAGGCGTCCAGACAATCTTGTTGTCCTTTACATCCTTCCGGATGGCCAGGTTTGCCGCTAAAGATTCTGGTGTCTTATATCCCCTTGCGTGATCCAAGTGCAGGCAGATGGCCTTGTGGCGGATCTGGAGTCCCTTTACGCCATTGTTTTCAAGCCGTTCGCCAAACTCCCTGTCTGGTCCACCGTACTTCATTCTTTCGTCATAACCATTGATGGCAATCATATCATCTCGGAAACCCGATGAATTGCAGTTGTTGAAAGAAGGATTTGTTGGCGTGATAGTATCCAGGATAGTAGCCAGGACACCATCTGTAGACAATTTCAACGTTTGTGAGAAACCAAGCTTGTCTTGCTTTTTCAGCCATTTTACATCAAAGCACCTTTCTTCCAGGATATCTTCTTTCGTAATGGCTTCGCTGGTTTTCATGCTCAATTTGCAGTAGCCTCCTGAAAGGAACCTGCCCCTTTGGGCATATCTTGCATGCACTTCTACAAAATCCTTTCTCGGGATGCAATCGCCATCGGTCATCAAGATGTATTCATTTGCTGCTTCCATAATGGCAACATTTAGAATTTCCTGACGCCTGTAGCCCAGATCTTCGTGCCATAAATGACGAACTGGAACGGGATACTCTTTTGCATAACTGTCTATAAGTGTTTTGGTTGAAGGTCTTGAACCGTCGTCTGCAACAATAAGTTCAAAGTCTTTATAGGTTTGATGGCTATATCCTATAAGAACCTTTTCTAGCCAAGCCTCGGCATTGTATGTACTTACTATTACAGAAATTTTCATATTTTTTTCAATTATTTCATTGCAAAAATAGTAAATATTTTATATTTGTTGAATATTATACTTTTTAATGGAATTGAGCCAAAGCAAGAATCTCTCTGTATTAATCATAACGTTGAATGAAGAAGCCCATATGTATGAGCTGCTGAGCGACTTGGATTTTGCCGATGAAGTAATTGTAATTGATTCCTACAGTACCGACAAGACGAAAGCCATTTGCGAGTCGTTTGAAAATGTACGATTCCTTGAACACAAGTTTGAGAATTACACTTCCCAAAGAAATTTTGCAATTGACCAGGCCAGGAACAATTGGATCCTCTTCATAGATGCCGATGAAAGGCTGACCCCTGAATTGAAAGAAGAAATCATCCAGACGATTGCCACGGACACGGACGTCAGTGCTTATCTCTTTTACAGGAAATTCTTCTTCAAGAGAAAAGTATTGCATTTCAGCGGATGGCAGACCGACCGTATTTTTCGATTGTTCAAAAAGGACAAGGCCCGCTATACCTACAAGCGCCTGGTACATGAAAAGCTGGATGTGGAAGGAAAGATCAGCATCCTGAAACACAAATTGATCCACTATTCCTACAGTGATTATCATTCCTATAAGAACAAGATGGTCACCTATGGCAGGCTGAAAGCGCAGGAAAAATTCATGAGCGGATTCAAGCCTACCTTCATTTACATATATGGACATCCCGTTTATAACTTCCTGTACCAGTATTTGATCCGTTTGGGGATCCTGGATGGCAAGAAAGGAATTATAATTTGCTATCTTAACGCCCTGAGTGTAAAAGTCCGCTACCAGGAACTTGAAAAACTATACAAGAAAAAATAGTTTATCCTCCTCTATCCTAAAATCTAATGAAAATAACTCTTATAAGTCTTGACAATTGGGGTTTCAATCAGCATATAGCAAATGCGCTGGCCGCCAAGGGACATACCGTGCAGCACATCAACTTCAATGCTTTCTCGTATAAATATCCGAGTGTCCTTTACAAGGTCTATAATTTTTTCCTGAAATTGATCTTCCGGAAGAACCTGAAGCATATCTATTACGGAAAGGAAATCCTGAAAAGGCTGGAAGGTTTTGGCAGGCAGGATATCATCCTTACGCTGAAAGGGGATTTTATCGCCTCCGAAAGCATCAGGGACTTCAAGAAGCACGCCGACAAATCCATTGCTTTTTTCAACGACAATGTGCGCCGTTATCCCAATATTGCGAATGTTATTCCGCTTTTTGATGAAGTCTATTCCTTTGAAAAGGAAGATTGCAGGAAGTATGGCATGCAATTCGCCTCGAACTTCATCTACAAGGAAAATAGATCGGACAGCCAAGATTTCGATTACGAGGTATTCAACATTTCATCCAAGGACAAGAGGACTCCCAAGATTATTGAAATTGCCAAAAAGCTCAAGGCAGAAGGAATCGTTTACAAGATCATCATCTTGGACAAGAAAAACAAGCTGCAGGATGATAGTGTCGATGTCATCAATAAGGCAATGCCCCTGGAGGAAGTGAACGACTGTATTGCCAAGTCTAAAGCACTGATCGATTTCCATCGGGAAAAACAAAATGGATTGACCTTCCGGGTTTTTGAAAGCCTGGGGGCACAGAAAAAATTGATTACTACCAATCCGGATATAAAAAATTACGATTTTTTCAATCCGGACAACATATATGTCGTTGAAAATAACGAATTTGCAATAAGTAAAACTTTTTTTGAAACAGCCTATACGCCTATTCCCAAGGAAATTTACGAGCACTATACGCTGGATGGATGGATCAAGACTGTTTTGAAGCTATAACCATGACCATGAAGATAACAGCTGCCGTATGCACCTACAATGGTGAAAAATACATCCTGGAACAACTCAACTCTATCCTGAACCAATCGGTGAAGGTGGATGAGATCATCATCTGTGACGATCGCTCATCGGACAAGACAGTTGCAATCGTTAACGCTTTGGCCGCATCTCATCCGGGAATCATACAATTCCATAGCAACGAAGAAAACCTGAGGGTGAACAAGAACTTCGAAAAGGCGATCTCCTTGGCTACAGGTGACTTTATCTTTCTGAGCGACCAGGACGACCTCTGGGAACAAGACAAGGTACAAAAGATCCTGGAAGTCTTTGAACAGAACCCGACAGCCCAGGGCGTATTTTCGAACGCACACCTGATTGACGACGAAGGAAACAGGAGAGGCACCAAAAGCCTTTGGGACAATGTCCTTTTCATTGAAAACGCAATCAGGAGCCCAAAAGAATTGTACGGTTACATCTCCAACATCCGGAACATGGTAACCGGGGCAACCTTGTGCATCAAAAAAGAAACAAGGGATCTTATCTTCCCGTTTCCGGATGTAAAAGCAATGTACCATGACGAATGGATTGCCTTGATCCTGGCTTCGAGAAACACCCTTTTCTATACCAAGGAAAGGCTTATTTCCTACAGGGTGCATGCCTCCCAGCAGATCGGAGTAATCAAACCTTCCGTGCTAAAAGAGAATAATTTGATCATAGAATCCATTATTGATAAAAAATATCCAAAAAAATTTCATTATTTATATTTAATATATAAGTCATATTTTAGAAATTATAATAAATTTGCACGCTTGAAAAAAAGCTACGACCATGAAATCAATTTTGATCTGGACACGATAATCGAAACCAACAAGCAGAATATCATTGCCATTGGGCCAGCTCTAAAAAAATCGAATTTCATTTTATATCATTTCAAGAAATTGGCCGACAAGATAGCCGGAAAACGACAATTCAACTAAATTCAAAAGCACCATGAGCGTCATAAGACATTTATCTTTTTTTAAAAACCTCAGAAAATCGGTTAATTTTCTGGATTCCTTTATCCTGGTCCTTTCATTGAAACTGAAAAGAAGAGAAATATCCCTGCCTGTCTTGAAACGAAAAGTATACATCAGGAGAAAGACAAAGGATACGGAAACTTTTGAAGAGATTTTCAATCACAACATCTACAACCTCAAGCTTCCAATTGACCCGAAAACCATCATAGATGCCGGAGCCAATGTTGGATTTGCCACGCTTTTTTTCAAACTGAAATATCCTGACTCAAGGATCGCACTGGTTGAGATTGAAAGCGAGAATGTAAAGATGATCGAGAAGAACACCAAAGGACTGAAAGATGTCAAGATCTACCACAAGGGATTGTTCAACAAGAAAGCCTTCTTTAAAGTTGAAGATCCTTTCAATGCTTCAAACAGCTTTGTCATAAAAGAAGTGACGGGAAGCGAGCCTTATGATATCGAATCGACAACTGTTGACGAGATCATGGCAGAAAATAATTTCCAGACTGTTGACATCTTGAAGATTGACATCGAAGGTGCCGAAAGGGACCTGTTCGAAAAGGATTACGAAAGCTGGTTGCCAAAAGTAAAAATTGTAATGGTTGAAACGCATGACCGTATGGTTCCAAGATGTGCCTTTACCGTTATGAACGCTATGGACAAATACAACTTCATGCTTTATACCACTGCCGAAGGAACAATGTTCTACTACAACATGAACCTGATCAAGCTTTAATCTTGACAATGGAATTTCAGGGGCTGCTCCTTTCTATCTGTATCATAATAATCCTGATTGGCGCTGTATGGATTGCAAACAAGATCATCCCGATCGCCATTTACCCGGTCAGGCATCCCGAAATTGATGGCTTGAGAGGTTATCTGGCCTTTTTTGTATTCTTGCACCACGGCTACATCTGGTATTATTTTCTGCATGGCGGAGAATGGAAAAAACCTGATTCCAATTTATTCAATCAGTTTGGGCAGACAGCCGTCGTTTTATTCTTTATCATCACGGCCTTCCTTTTTACATCAAAACTGATTCAGGCAAGAGATAAGGAATTTGATTGGAAAAGTTACATCGTTTCCAGATGCTACAGGCTGTTCCCCATTTATTTCTTCTCCATATTGGTTGTTTTTGCAATTGTTGCCCTGCTGTCTGATTTCCAAATAAGGGATTCTCTTTTGAATATTGCAAGAAGCATCCTGGATTGGCTCTTTTTTACCATAAGCGGGCCAAGCGACATCAATACGGTCGAGGATACTTATCTTATAAATGCCGGTGTTGCCTGGACCTTGCCCTACGAATGGATGTTCTATTTTCTCCTGCCTGTGTTTGCATTGTTTTTCAAGGTGAAAAAGAACGTCAAGGTATTGGTTTCATTCACATTGGTCTTCCTGCTGATAGCAACCCTGAACAAATCGTCCTTTAAAAATTTCATTCCTTTCCTGGGAGGCGTACTTTGCAGTATCCTCTTCAAGGAAAAAGACAGGTATCCTTTCCTGAAGCATACTTTGGCTGCCGTCATGGCAATCGCCCTGATGGCCCTGTCGGTCTATTTCTTCAACAGCGGCAAAAGCATCCTGCCCGTTATCTGCTCCACTTTCCTGTTTGCGACTATCGTGGCAGGAAACTCCTACTTCGGGGTGCTCTCGAGTATGTTTTCAAGAAAGTTCGGCCAGATAACGTACAGCTTCTACCTCCTTCACGGCATCATCCTTTTTATTGCTTTCAAGTTCACGGCCGGATATAGCAATGCAGCCAAGTTCTCGCAAGCAAAACACTGGCTTGTTGTGGCAGCCTGCATTTTTCCAATCGTATTGTGCAGCCAGCTGTGCTACAAATACATCGAATTGCCTTTCATCAAATCAAAGAAATCATAATGCGCTTAACGGACAATCAATTCACAAGACAATTGTATTTGGTATTCGTACTGAATCTCTTGATCGTTTTTTTAATCTCCAAATCGTATATCGATTATTTGGAGTTTTCCGGCGGCTTGTTTCCAAAGGTTTATTTCCTTTTGAACACAATTGGCCATTTCGGACTATTGACCTTGCTTCCGCTGCTGGTTGCCTTGTTGTTCTTCTGGATCACTAAAGCACGGAAAGGCTCAAAGATCCTATTTTCAACCCTCAGCGTGGCATTCATATTGGTCTTGAAACTTGACGCCAACATATTCAGCCAGTTCCGGTACCATTTGTCGCCACTCGTGTTCAATATGATGTTCGGGAAAAGGGCATCCGACACCTTTCAATTCTGCCTTTCGAGCATCCTGATGGCGGTCTTTTTTATCGCACTGGTCATCGGACTACAATTCCTGTTCTATTTCCTGGCAAAGAAGATCGTTCTCGGAAAAGAAAATTTGAGGATCAAGGCCACATCGTTCACCTTCGTACTCATATTGCTGTTTACAAACCTGACGTATGCCTGGGCCGACGTGAATTTCTACAGGCCGGTAGTCCAATACAAGAATATATATCCAGCCTTTTATCCGCTGACAGCCGAAAGCCTGATGCTGAAATTGAATCTCGTGGATGCCGAAAAAATTGAAAAGAACAATGCCATCAACGACATGAGTGAAGAGAACGGACTCCAATATCCGTTGCATCCCATCGTGGCATCGGAGAATGTGAAAAAGAAGAACATCCTGTTCCTGGTCATAGATTCCTGGAGATTTGACTGCATGACCAAGGAAATCACGCCAAACATTTACGAGCTGTCTTCAAGATCACAGCACTTCCTGAACCACAAGAGTGGCTCCAACATGACAACGGGTGGGATCTTTACATTGTTTTATGGCATTCCGGCAACCTATTTTGAATCGTTCACGGGTATTGGAAAATCTCCGGTTTTCATGGACGAGCTTCAAAAGCAAAAGTATGATTTGGGTATTTTTGGAAGTTCTACATTGGAGAATCCACCCTTCAACAGGAACGTGTTTGCCAATATTCCCAATCTGAGATTGTTTTCAAAAGGAGAAACGCCATCCGAAAGGGATACGGAGATCACCAATGAATGGCTGTCCAAAATGGACCATTACAAGAATGAAAAGCCTTTCTTTGGATACTTGTTTTATGATGCCGCCCACGGTTTTGACTATCCTAAAAACTACAACACTCCTTTCAAGCCTACCCTGAAAGAAGTGGATTATCTGGAATTGGACGACGACTACGACAGCAAGCCGCTGTTAAACAGGTACAAGAATTCCCTGCATTTTATTGACAATGAGATCGGGAAGATCATCAGGCAATTGCAGGAAAAGAAGCTGCTGGAAAATACCATAATCGTAATCACTGGCGATCACGGACAGGAATTCAACGACAACAAGAAAGGCTACTGGCAGCATGGCGGCAACTTCTCGAAATACCAGATCCAGGTGCCGATGCTCGTTTTTGATTTTTCCAGGCCTGCAAAAACCTACAACCATCTGACCCTGCATTATGACATTGCGCCTACCCTTATGAATGCTGTCCTGGGAGTAAGAAACCCTATTGCAGATTACAGCTCCGGCCAGGACCTGTACAACACGAAAGAAAGGGATTGGTTTGTCTGCGGTTACAATCAGAAATATTCCGTGATTGAAAAGAACAAGATCACGAACATCCACGCTTCCGGACTTTTTGATATCCTCGACAATAATTTGAATGTCATCGAGGAAGATCTGGATTACGACATAATCGGAAAGGCATTGGAAATTACCAACAGATATTACATCAAGGAAGGTTCCAAAAAATAAATTCCCTTAAACTTGATAAGGTTGCCTAACTTTGCAAAATCTTAACCATAAGATTTTACCACGATGAACGAAGAAATACACAAGGCCTACGAGGTGATAAAGGAAGGCGGGATCATTCTTTATCCGACGGATACGGTCTGGGGAATTGGCTGTGATGCTACCAATCCCGAAGCTGTTGCAAAAATATATGCATTAAAGAAGCGTGCAGAATCCCAAAGTATGATTGTCCTGATGAACGGCGAGAAGATGATGTACAATGTCTTCAAGGAAATCCCTGAAGCTGCCTGGCAAATTATGGACTTGTCTGAAAAACCCACCACCTTGATCCTGGACAAGCCTCGAAATGTGGCTCCAAACCTCATTGCTGCCGATAATACATTAGGCATCAGGGTCGTAAAGGAACCTTTCTGCTTTAAACTTTTAGAGCGGATGAAAAAGCCATTGGTCTCCACTTCTGCCAACATTTCGGGCGAACCAACACCAAAAAGTTTCAAAGAAATCAGCCCTGAAATTATAAAAGGCGTTGACTATGTTGTAAATTTGCACCACGATAAAATTGCAGGGAAACCATCAACAATCATAAAATTGACGAACGATTCCCAAGTCAAGATTATCCGGAAATAAGTTTAACCGCCAATTCGCAAATTTTTATGGAAGAGGATTATATTCATAAAGAAGAAAGCTACAAAATTGTTGGAATACTCTTTGAAGTGCACAAAAATCTTGGAAAAGGATTTTCAGAAATCGTATACAAGGATGCTTTGGAATACGAATTCAAATTAAATAATATTCCCTACGAAAGGGAAAAAGAATTTGAGGTTATTTATAAAGACACTCCTTTAAAGCACAAGTTTTACGCTGATTTTGTGGTGTATGATAAAATAATATTGGAAATAAAAACGGTTGCCTGTTTTGATTCAAGTCACTACAATCAATGTTTGAATTATTTAAAGATATCCGGATATTATCTTGCCATCCTGGCAAACTTTAATTTAATTTCCTTGGAATATAAAAGAATAGTCGATTCAAGACGAATCAAATAAGTGATGTGTTCAGATGACAAACTTGAATCCACAAACCAGAATAAATAATTTGCGAATTTGCGGTATATAAAATGAACTACAAGCAAGCCTTACATAATCCAATCTTTGAGATCATTTCCAGAGCTGCACAAGAAATCGGCGTAGAAAGCTACGTTATTGGAGGCTTTGTCAGGGACCTGATCCTGGGAAGGGATTCCAAAAAAGACATCGATATTGTGGCCGTGGGAAGCGGTATTGAACTGGCCCTGAAGGTTTCGGAATTGCTTCCGAGAAAACCAAAAGTACAGGTCTTCAAGACCTACGGGACGGCAATGCTCCGCTTTCAGGACATCGACATAGAATTTGTCGGCGCCCGGAAAGAATCCTACCACTTTGAAAGCAGGAATCCGGTTGTTGAAAATGGCACATTGGAAGACGACCAGAACCGTCGTGATTTTACCATAAATGCCTTGGCCCTTTCCCTGGGCAAGGAAAACTTTGGTGCCCTTTCGGATCCTTTCAATGGTTTGGAAGACCTGAAAAGAAAAACCATCAAGACCCCTCTCGACCCAGACATTACCTATTCTGATGATCCCTTGAGGATGATGAGAGGCATCCGGTTTGCCACGCAGTTGGGATTTGAAATTGATGCCGTTTCCTTGCAATCCATCGAGAAGAACAAGGATAGGATCAAGATCATTTCCGGAGAACGGATCGTGGAGGAATTGAACAAGATCCTTTCTACGGACAAGCCTTCGGTTGGTTTCCTGCTTTTGTACAAGACGGGATTATTGGATATAATCCTGCCTGAATTGACCGCACTGAACCAGGTGGAGGAAATTGAGGGCCATACGCACAAGAATAATTTTTACCATACGTTGGAGGTCGTGGACAATATCTGTCCCAATACGGATGACGTATGGCTTCGCTGGGCTGCCTTGTTGCACGATATAGGAAAGGCACCCACGAAACGATTCAACAAAAAACAGGGATGGACTTTTCACGGCCATGAATTTCTAGGCGGCAAGATGGTCAAGAGGATTTTTGAACGCCTGCACATGCCCCTGAACCAGAAAATGAAATTCGTGCAGAAGATGGTGATCATGAGTTCACGTCCGATTGTCCTGGCCCAGGATATGGTTACAGATTCGGCCGTTCGCCGTCTGGTATTTGATGCCGGAGAGGATGTCGACAATCTGATGACCTTATGCGAAGCGGACATCACGACAAAGAATCCCACCAAGTTCAAGAAATACCACAGCAATTTTGACATTGTCAGGAAGAAGATCGTTGAAGTGGAAGAACGCGACCATGTCCGCCAATTTCAACCGCCCATCACGGGAGAGGAAATCATGGAGATGTTCGACTTGAAGCCTTCAAGGGAAATCGGGATTTTGAAAGAAGCCATAAAGGAAGCCATCCTGGAAGGTGAAATCCCGAACGAATATGATGCTGCCTATGAATTGTTGATGAGGAGGGCCAAGAAATTGGGATTGACCCCGGTCTCAAAATAAAGATACTTTCGGGAAAGATTCTGGAAAAAAGATGAATTTTCCCCAGCCCTGATGGAAGTGGAAATCCTTTTCTTTTTCTTTAAAAGAAAAAGATTGGGAACGGACAGCAGGAAGATGGATTACAAACACAAAACAGAGATTTGCTCAAAATGAAAAAAGAAAATAAATCGGTTATCATCTGGTTGTTATCAGGTTGCCTGCTTTTGTTTATAATGGTTGTGGTTGGCGGGATTACGAGGCTGACGAATTCGGGATTGTCGATGACGGATTGGCATCTGGTTACGGATACTTTTCCTCCCCTGACGGATGAGAAATGGAATGCCGCCTTTGAGGAATACAAGAAGTTTCCGGAGTACCAGAAGATCAACATCCACAACGATTTTACGGTTGAAGATTATAAATTCATCTATTTCTGGGAATGGTTCCACCGTTTTATAGGAAGGATCATCGGGCTGGTCTTTGCAGTCCCGTTTGTTTATTTCCTTGTCAAAAAGCGCCTGAGCAGTGAAACGATCAAGAAATGCATCATCCTCTTGCTGATGGGTGCCTTCCAAGGGTTCCTGGGCTGGTTCATGGTGAAAAGTGGATTGATTGACCGTCCGGATGTGAGCCACTTCAGGCTTTCGCTCCACCTGACTTTTGCCTTTATCACTTTTGCCTATACCTTATGGGTGGCCCTGGATTTGATTTACCCGGAAAGAAGGGAAGTGCTGCTTCCTTTAAGAAAATTGGCCCGGATCACGATGGTTTTCCTGATCATCCAGATCATCTACGGCGGTTTTGTGGCAGGTTTGAATGCAGGCTTGATCCACAACCACTGGCCAATGATGAGTGAGGGGAAATTCATGCACGAGACCGTTTTGATTGAACAGCCCACGCTTTTATTGAACTTGACAGAAGGAAAAAGTGGTGTTCAATTCGTGCACAGGACGATGGCGTATGTCGTGGTGGGATTGATCCTTTTCCTTTATTTCAAGAGCAGGAAGTTTGTCCTGACGGCACAACAGAAAATGGGCACGAATGTACTTCTTGCTTTTGTTTTCGTACAATTTCTTCTAGGCGTTTTTACACTTTTACTGCACGTTCCGTTATGGTTGGGATTGGTACACCAGATCATGGCATTCTTCCTGTTGAGCGCGATGGTCTATACCTTGCATCGATTTAGCAAATAGTAATTTTATATATAGAAAAAGCCGATAGACAAATGTCTATCGGCTTTCTTATTTTTGATGTTTTCTTATTCTAGAATGAGGTATTCAATGATAGTGAAAGACCTGTACTTTCAGGAACCATACGGCAAACTCCTCCTACGCATACAAGACCTCCACGCTGTCTTCCGTAGTTGATGCCAATCCTTGAAGCTCCTTTTCGGTAAGATCCTCCAACATTATAGTAATTATGACGCTTTTCTGGATCATCATTCCCATAGTTGTAGATGTTCCATACATAACATGAAAATCTGGTATTGATGTTGTATTCCAATGTTGCACCAGCCCAATTCTTCTTGTCTGCATCTGCCCACAAATGTTCTCCCAGGAACCTCAAGGAGCTTGTGTTGGTGAACGAGTAGGTAGCTTCCGCTGTAAGGATGTTTGTTTTGACCAAACTTCCTCCTTCAATGAATCGCTTGTTGTAATACTGGTTGATGTAGACAAAACCGGTATGCCATCTTTCTGATATCTTCTTGAACACTTCAATGTTGTAATCTGAAAAATATTTATCACTTGAGCCTAAGAATTCCGTTTCATAATCAGGTTCCGGATCAAAGTAAGTATATTTTCCTTTGAGGTTGTACCAGCTCGCCAGATTTACGCCAACCTTGGTTCCGTACTTCCCACCTAGAGGAGTTCCCTTCTTAAAATTGTAGAAAACGTCTATCTGTCCTCCAATTTCTCCAGCCTTGGTGATGGATGGTGTTGGAAAATCTACCCTGTTCTGGGCCTGGTAAACATAAATGTTTGCCAGATTGCTATGATGCTGCTTGGTCAGGGCCGGAACATAGTTCATGATTTTATCGTTGAAATTCAAACTGGTCTGCTCAACGCCATAATATTCAGGAATACGCTCTGTAAAAAAGCCCATGTTTTCCATCCTGCGGAAAGTTGCATCAATACCCAGTCCCATTTTTGAATAGCCCATGTTTAAAAGCAATGCGCTTCCCGGCTTTACAAACTCGTTAGAAATCGTATTGTTCTGCAGTATCAGGACTGCATCTTCTGATTTGAAATTGTATTCTGACGAAAGGTAGAAGGCATCGTGGCTGAAATTGAACCTACCTGCAAAGCTGTTGGTCAATTCCTTGAATTTCGGATCTTCAAAATTAAACTCTTCAGGCTTGATCTTTTCATCACGGCCTACATAGCTGAATCCGAAGGACAGGCTTGAGGTTTCAAATTTGAATAAATTGTCCACATTGATTTCGGAATTGAAACCATAGATTTTTGAATCGGAAACATCAAAACCGGAACGCTGCTGGCCATAAAGTGCCGTAAAGTTCAAATAATCTGTCGGACGGAAATTGATTTTTCCTCCACGGATCGCGTTGTTGATTCCCAACGCCCTGTCTTCCCAGCTTCTGAGCAACAATCCGCTTCCGAATTGCTCATAGAAATAACCTGCCGTGATGTCCAACATTTCATTCTTGTAGTTCAAATAATAAGTCCCGATGTTGGTTTCATTATACTTTGGATTGTAATTCAACAATGCATTGGATTCATACGCTTCAACTTGGATGCCGGCAGTCCAGTTCTTGTAGTTGTAGTTTACAAACAAATAACTGTTGGAACGAACCGGATCTTCAGGATGGACAGTTCCCATTTCCTTGTCGTTAAGGTACCATTGGGCATTGGATTCAAACCCTCCAAAAACTTTACCGTAATCTTTTTTTTCTTCCTTTACTTCCACTTCTTCTTTTGGTTCCTCTTGAGCAAATGCAAACACAGTAGAAAGCATGCAAAAACCAAAAATAATTTTCCTCATGATTATAGCTTTTTTAAGATGGTGAATAATTCTTTTTCACCACCTTGCATATAGCCACTCTGGATGTGGGCAATTTTACCATTCTTTACTACAATGGTATAAGGGATATCAACAATTGCAAGCGCCCTCTTGAAATCCTGATTGGAATCCAGGATCACGCTGAAAGGCCAGTTTTTACCATTCACCAATGGTTTAACGCGTTTCTGAGTTCTTGCATCGTCAGTAGAAACGGCGATCAACTCAACGTTAAGTTCCTTCGTCCAATTGTCATAGTCTTCACTTATGGCTTCAAGCTCGTTCAAGCAAGGTCCGCACCATGTTGCCCAAAATGAAAAAACGTACAGCTTATCCGTTTCTGAATAATCGGTCTTGATGTTTACAGCTTTGTTGTCCAGGGATTTTAAAGTAAGGTTGGGTAATTCTTTCTGGGCATTTGCCACTGAAAAGACGAATAACAGTAAAATAGTTAAATGTTTCATAAGATTAAGTTTGTTGTGCAAATAAACAAAAAAAAAATAATTATACACATTATAAAAAAAATATATTATTATTGCAAAATATAACATAACCAAAGTATTAACTAAACTATTACCTAACCCTTATGAAAATTTTTAAAATTTTACTCTTAAGCATCCTATTTATAGGATTGAATTCATGCTCGTCATCGGACGACAGTGGTGAAACTGGAGGTGCTACCTCAATTACATTAACTGCAAGCACTACTACCCAGATGGTAGGAGAACAAATCACTTTTGTTGTTAAAGACGACAAAGGAGTTGATGTTACTTCGACTACAGATTTGACAGCTGGAAACGCTCCTGTTTCAAATGCCACTTTTACCTCTGCTACTGCTGGAGACGTTGTCATCAAGGCAACTTATCAAGGCTTGACAGCTACAGTTACGGTTACTTTCACCGACGTGCCTACAACCTCGATTGTACTTACGGCAGATGTAACCACACAATCTGCAGGAGACAACATCAAATTCACAGTTAAGACCAATACTGGTATAAATGTTACTTCAACAGCTGTGATCACTACTGGAGGAACTACAATTTCAAACGGTACTTTTACGTCTTCATCTGCAGGAACTTTTGATGTTTCAGCATCTTACCTCACGTTTACTTCTGAAACGGTTACTGTTACTTTCACACCAGCAATCAACTTTACAAAAAGAGTCTTGATTGAGGATTATACTGGTGCTTGGTGCGGTTGGTGTCCAAGAGTTTCTTATGCTATTGAATTGGTAAAAGAACAAACGGACAAAGCTGTTGTAGTAGCGCTGCACAACGGAAATACAACTCCTGGAAATGGATATGACCCATACCACTTCAATGTTGGTGCTTTAGGACAATTGATCAACCTTTCAGGTTATCCAACTGCAAAATTAAACAGGATGACAACTTGGGGATCACCTGAGCCAACAAAAATAAGCCAGGTTATTGCTTTGACAGAAGGTGCAAAACCAAAATTAGGTTTGGCGATCAAATCTACTGTTAGCGATGGAAACATCAATCTTGAAGTAAAAACAAAATTTGGTAAAGACTTTACTACTGCTACGAAATTGGTAGTGTACATCTCTGAAAATGGTTTGATTCTTGACCAAGTTAACTATACTGACTATTATGGTGGTGCAGATATCATTTCTAACTTTGAACACAATCACGTATTGAGAGCTGCCCTTACTAATTTATTAGGGGATACTTTTGCTGCAAACGAAACTGTATATGACAATGTGGTAACCAAAACGTTCAACATTCCGGTTCCGGCTAACGTTGCGAATGCTTCCAATATCGAATTCGTTGCATTTGTAGTAGGTGCTGACAACAAGGCAATCAACGTAAGAAGAGCACTTCCTAACGAAGATCAGACATTCGAGGTTGTTGAATAATTTCAATTGATTTATAATTTTAAAAACGCTCCATAAATTTGGAGCGTTTTTTTTTGCTTTAAAATATCTTGTAACATTTTTGAAAAATCCCATAACCCTTAGCTCCTGTAAAAAAGTCAAATTTGTAATGAAAAAGAATTTTACTAATTACTAAAAATTAATGTTATGCCGAATTCAACAGAGATTAAAGGAAACTGGGAAGAGTTTAAAGGAAAACTTAAACAAAAATTTGCCGATCTGACAGATGACGATTTGTTATACGAAGAAGGTAAAGAACAAGAAATGTGGGGAAAATTGCAACAAAAACTAGGCAAGACTGAAAAAGAGATCAAATCTTTATTCGATTAATTCGATAAGACTTCTTAGAAACTAAAACTGAAAAACGGACTGCTTCATCTATAGCACTTGCATTGAATGCAAGCTTATGGTGAAGCAGTTTTTTTTATGCTATCCAATCCTTGAAATCACCGACCTTTTCCCTGCTCACGATTACCTCATCGTCCTTATAGGTTGGTAAGATTACCTTTAAACGGGAATTGCTGTACACCACTATTTCCTTGATTGATTTTAAAGGAACAAGAAACTTCCGGCTCACGCGATAGAAATCTTTCGGGTTCATTTCATTTTCCAGCACCTCCAATGTGGTATCAATCAGGTAATCCCTGTTGTCGGTTGTATGGATGTACGTTCCTTTGTTTTCGCTGTAAAAGCATTCTATTTCATCTGTTGTAATCACCTTCAGATGGAGGCCTATCTTTACCGTGAATCTTGTCTTGTAGGCTTTCTCAACAGGATTACTGAGCATCCTCTTTATCTGTTCAAAATCGAGCTGGAGACTTTCAGGCTTTTGAGTCCTGGATCTGTACTTGTTGACCGCAATCTCCAAATCATCTTCATCTATTGGCTTCAAAAGATAATCGATGCTGTTGAGCTTGAAGGCTTTCAAGGCATATTCATCATAAGCAGTTGTAAAGATCACAGCGCTCTTGATGTCTACTTTTTCAAATATTTCAAAAGACAATCCATCTGACAATTGTATATCAAGGAAAATCAAATCCGGATGTTCGTTTTTAGAAAACCACGCTACTGATTCTTCTACGGAATGCAAAAGCGTGTTGACCTTCAAGTTCAATTTCTCCACCTTCCTTTGCAATAATCGTGCAGCCGGTTTCTCGTCCTCGATGATGATGATGTTCATTTTTCTTAATTTGGTTATTGTTTATAGTGATCTTTGAAGCCCGTAACTTGATAGTCCATACTCAAGCTTATTCCCATTTGTTCCCTTGGTTCTTGTTCATCAGTTCATTGATTTTCTTTTCTTCCCAATCGTGTCCAAGGAAAACATTTGCTCCAAAAACGCCCAAGCCGTGAAAGGCCAGACCTATGCCCCAGAAGAAAGCCGTTGAAAAAGTAGAGAATTCAAAAAGACTTTCTCCCGGATCCAATTTAATATATTTCATAGCAATCAAAAATGAATTCACCAGGACATATACCATCAAGTGCTTGTAGAATCCTGCAATTGCCTTTACGCGCTTCCTTGCCCTTTCAAATTTTTGTCGTTCTATTTCAGTTAAATTTTCCATTTAATTTAATCTTTAAAAAGTTTATTTAATTTCTCCTGCTTTAATTTCTCTTCTTCTATAAATTGATGCAACTTCCTTTCTTCCCAGTTTTTCCCCATAAAGGGATTAAATCCAAAAACATCCAGGCCGTGCATCAATACTCCCGTTCCCCAGCCCAACATTGAAAACCAGAACCAATGGAATTGAGGGACAAACGTAAGATTTATAAAAATCAGGAACGGAATAACAATACAATAGCATCCCAGGTTATAATAAAATCCTCTTATTTGATTCGCCTTCTTTTTTGCCTTCTCATACAGCTGCTCATCTGACAGATTAAAATTTTCCATATCTCTTTTTTTTAACTCCATTTGTCTATTTTCTCTTTCCGCATCAGCTCCTGGATTTTCTTTTCCTCCCAATCACTGCTCAAGAAAGGCATATAATTGAATACCGACATTCCGTGGGCGACAACCCCGATTCCCCACCCGATCATGGGATAAAAAAACCAGAGATGCTCCGGACTTGTCACCAGGTTCAAGATCATCAGGCCGATGTTCACCACGATGTAAGAAGTCAAGTTTCCATAAAAACCTTTGATATCCTCTACACGTTTCTGTGCTTTCAAATACATGTTCTGCTCATTGCTGTTGCTTGTTTCCATAACTGAAATTTGTTTGGTTAAAATCGGTATGCTCACCGAAAATTCTTTTTCATTTTGTTGAATCAACACCTTCCTGCTGCTAATGATGCCGTATCGGTTGATGATGTTCTGCAGGCCAACTCCCTGCCCGTCCTGCAGGACTTCCTTCTTTTGGAAATCGTTCTGGATCACCAGATAATCTCCCTTGTCGATGATGCGGATGTGCAATGGCCTTTGCTCGCTCACCACATTGTGCTTCACCGTATTTTCCAACAATAATTGCAGGGACAGCGGTACCACTTTGGCTTCGGGATTTGAGACTGTCTCCGGAAGTTCATAGAACAAGCTGTTCTCAAACCTCATCTTCAGCAAGTTCATGTACGTCTTGGCAAATGACAACTCTTCGGCCACCGAAACCAATTCCTTGTCTTTCTGTTCCAGAACGTAGCGGTAGATTTTAGACAAGGAGGTCGTGAAGCGTTGTGCATTATCTGGATTTTCTTCTATCAGGGAACTCAGGACATTCAAGCTGTTGAACAAAAAGTGCGGGTCGATCTGGTTCTTCAAGCTTTCAAACTTGGCAGAAGCCGTTCCTGCAATTATCTTCTGTTCCTTGACCTTGTTTTCCTGCGATTTCTTATAGAAATAAACAAGATGAAAAAACAGTGTCACTACCATTGTTATGATCAAGGCCACAACATAAAACCTGTAGTTTTCCTGCCTCAGAAAAGACGAATAACTGACTTTGTTTAGTACCAATGAGATAAACATCCTTACCAGAAATATACTTGCTATGGTGAGAACAACACTTCCCAGGACACCAAAAAATACTCTATATTTCTTGCTGTTTCCCCACTCTACGTCGTTGTTCATATAATCAAAAAAGATAGAGTTTACAGCCGTCAGCACCACTCCGTACAATACATAATAGCCTATTTCCTTAAAAAGAGCGACATCAATCGAAAACTCTCTGCCAAACATTGCATCCAGCACAAACATAATGCCCATGATCACACAGCTCACCACGATCCCTTTGATGACAGTCTTGAAAATATATTGGATTCCTTTTTGCATGCGTTTATTAATTATTGCCATTATTTTTATCGATCAAAACCATATGCTCATACCTTACATCCTATTTCTTGCAGCCCTTTTGCGTTTCCAAGGCCCTGTCTGCTCCCCAATGTGGATGAAACGGCGTTTCCGGTTTAAAAGTAGCAAAAAGAGTGATTGCTTTGTCAATCTGGGCACACATTACTGAGGTATCCTGCCCGAAATATTTTGCCCCGCCCATCTCGAATTCTGCTTTTCCAAAAACAACTCGGGGATTTTCTGGTGCTATTTTCTCCGCCCTGCCGTACATCTCCATTACTTTTGGCGAATATTTCATTGCATTTGTCATCGGGTCAAAAGCTACCCAGGCAGTATAGATCATGGCCTGCATCACTAGGATTTCAGGATTTTCAGGATGCTTTATAAACTCAACATCCAATGCTTCCTGGGCCTTGTCCAATAATGGCGCTACCTTCGATTTGTCTCCCAAGTTTTGGAATGCCGTCGTGGTGTTCACCAGGGCAACATAATAATTGGGAAGCCAGGAGTCTTTTTCTGCCGAAGCAATCCTTTCAAACATTGCCGAAGCCTCGTTTGGCTTTCCCTCGCCCCAAAGCTGGAAGGCTTTTCCCATTCCTTGCTCAAATTGTGATTGTGCACTTGCCAATGCTGTTGCAAATAAAACGATGATAATGATAATCTTGTTCATGATGTTAGATTTTGATTGTTAGTATTTTGATAATTGAAACCCTTGCCTGATTCTGATACAAATTTGCAACAGTTGCGCCCGATTAAAAAAAAGTAATGACTGAACTGTTGTTTTACCGGGATGAACTGTAAATGGATTGATCCAGGTTTTATAAATTATCCAATTGATTGGTTTTCTTGTCCTTGCTGATGGTCCAGAAGAAACCTACAAAGATGAAACGGTCGGCTGTTGGCACTATAGGCTTGCTTTTATAAACACCATTTGCATCGGCTGTATTGGCATATTGATATCCGAAGACATTCTGTGTTCCCAAAACATTTGAAACCGACAAATACAGTATCTTCTGCGGACTCATCAAATAGGCCCAGCTCAGGCTCAGGTTATTGTAGGCCTTGGTTTTTCCACTCATAAAAGCGGCATCGTTCGGATTGTCATAAGGCCGCCCAGAAGTAAAACTATGCGTCAAGCCAACTTGCGAGCGCAAATCATTTATCCAATATTTGGTTACCAGGGAAGCGGTGTGTTTTGCCACGAAGCTTGGGGTGACTTGCGCCGAAAAGTTCTTATAGTCACGTTCGGTATCGATGAAAGAATAGGAAAACCAATATTCCATGTTCTTGATGCTTTTGTTGTCTCTCCAAAACAAGTCAACTCCTTTTGCATATCCGGAGCCTGAGTTATCGTAGAGGGAATTGAACTGGGCTGTTTCAGTATCAAACTTTACCAGGTTATTGTAGTTCTTATAATAGGCCTCAGCCCTGAAGGTCTTTCCCTGCCTGTTGTATTGGTAGTTGAGGATATAATGGGCGGTGTTTTCCGTTTCCAGCTTGTCTGTATATTTAAGATAATCTGCCCTTGGCGCCTGGACGAAATCACCATAGGCAAAAGAAAACTGACTGAATTTTCCGGTCTTGTACGCCAAGGAAGCTCTCGGAGAGAAATTACTTTCCTGGAGCAGATCGTTGTTGGAAGCCCTGAAGCCCACTTTTGCTGCCAGCTTCTTGGAGAAGAAAATATCTATTTCTGAATAGGCCGCCACAATATTCGCATCATAGCCTGAAGTGAATGTACTTCCCAGGTTTTCCCTGTAATCCTCATCAAATTTGGTCATGAAATAATCCGCACCGAAGGAAAGTTTTATCCTGTCGGAAATCTTGTTGCTCAATTTGATTTTCAGATGCGAAGCGTGCTCTGCATTTTCCACATCGTCCAGATTAAGTCCGATTTTATTCTGGCCGTAACCGTAACTCAACCCTGCAATGAAATCCCAATTGTTGGCAAGGACACCCTTGTAAGAAGTATTCAGGTAGAAATTATTATTCCTTAAATTGATGCGGTTCTTTTCCGTCGTATTGATGTCTTCCTGATTGAGGTCGAATCGTGCGGCATCAAAAGCACCATATATCTTCAGCAGACCGCTTTCAAATTGATAACGATAGACTGCCTCTCCAGACAAGGATTGGTAGGGCCTGTTCCAATCTACAGCCTGCGGAACTGCCAACTGATAGGGAGCCAGGTCAACATAGGCCGTGTTCAAGGTAAGGGAGCTTTTTTTCCACTTCTGTGTATTGCTCAAGCCGAGACCAACCGTCATCAGTGAAATATCGGTTTGATCCTGGGTGGCTTCATCCTGTGTATTCAACAATAAGACACTGGACAAGGCCTCGCCATATTCAGCGGAATACCCACCTGTTGAAAACGAGATGCCACTGAACAGGAAAGGCGAAAACCTGCCGCGGGTAGGCACGTTATTCGTTGAGGCGCCATACGGCTGGGCAACCCGCAAGCCATCTACGAAGGTCTGTGTTTCGTCGGCATCCCCGCCACGAACATAAAGCCTGCCGCTTTCTCCAACGGTTTGCGTTCCCGGAAGGGTTTGCAAGGCTGCAATAATATCTCCGGCAGAACCAGCGGTTGTAACAATATCCAGTGGCTTCAAGACAGAAACCCTGGCCTTGTCGCCAGCTTCCAATGTTCCGGCATTGATGACCACGGCATCCAGGCTGTTCATGCTTTCCTTCATTCTTATCGTCCTGTTCTTGAAATTGCTGACCTCAATGGTTTCGGAAAAACTTTCATAGGTAAGGAATGTAATTTTCAAAACCTGGGCTCCCGTTGCTTCAGTTGCAAAGGAAAAGTTTCCGTTGGCTTCGCTGGCGGTTCCGTCGTAAGTGCCTTCGATGAAAATATTGGCACCTTCAAGCGGGAGTCCTTTCTCATCCACCACTTTTCCGGAGATAATGGTTTGCGAGAAAACGGCAGTCGTTAATAAAAGAAGAAGAAAAGTAATGATTGCTTTCATGATGGTCGTTTTTTGATGAAGCAAAGATGCCTGCTTTTCAAAACCCAAAAAACTAATGCTTACCGAACTGTAGATTTTTGGGGATGAGTTGTCAGTAATTCCTAAAAATTGGTATATTGGCACAACCAAAAACAAAATCAACAGATGAAAAAAGTAGTTCTATTCCTTTTAATCCTGATTGCATTCAGTTCCCATGCCCAGATCAAATATGAGCCAGGGTATTTCATCAGCAACAACAATACCAGGACGGAATGCCTGATAAAGAATGCCGCAACGTATAACAATCCCGTTTCTTTCGAATACAAGCTCAGTGAAGGCAGCGATGTCCTGATTGGAAAAATCAATGATGTTAAAGAATTTGCTGTCGGGGAAGGCTATCATTATAAAAGATTTGAAACGAATATTGACCAATCGAGCAATGTTGCAGGTAAATTAAGCTACCTGAAAGATCCTGAATGGAAAAAGGAGACGGTTTTCTTGAAATTGATTTTCAAAGGGGACGTTACGCTTTATCATTACGAAAGCGCCAATATTCCAAGATATTTTATCAGTTCCGGAAACCATGAAACCGCTGAACAATTGGTCTACAAGGAATACATGACCCGCGAAACAGGTTCCAGCATATTTCCCAACAACCTTTACAAGCGACAACTTTTTGCCGTATTGAAATCGCCTCAACTGGAGCAATCTGATTTTGAGAAGCTCAAATACAACAAGGAATCATTATTGAAATTGTTTTTAAAATACAGCAACCAAGGGGGCAAGACATTTTCTAATCTGGATGAGAAACAGAACAAAGGCAAGATAAGCCTTAGGGTTACTGCTGGTATTGGCCTGTCAAACCTCAATATAAAAGACCGTTTTGGTCGTTTTGACTATACATCAAGTGGTACGGCTTTCAGGGTTGGCATGGAATTGGAAGTCACTTTGTCTTTTGGGCAAAAAAAATGGGCCTTGTTTCTGGATCCCAATTTTCAGTCCTTTAGCGACGAGGGTACTGCAGACTTGCGATTCGGTCCCGATCTGGTTATAAAGACGGACTATAAGCTGATTCAGCTTCCTGCGGGAATAAGACACTATTTCTTTATTGACAAGTCAAGAATATTTTTGGACGGCGGATTGAACGTGAATTTTCCGATAAGTTCTGCCATTACAAGTACAGGCCACAATAAAGCAATCGAAAAATCAGTCGGCTTTTTTGGCGGATTGGGATTCAACTACGATCGTTACAGCATTGAAGCCCGATATAATTTCGGATACAACCTGCTTTCAGAAAATGAAAGCTGGGAAACAAAATATACCTCACTCGGCTTCGTGGCAAGTTATAGGTTTTTATAAAAGACAAGCATTGTCTTGCAATTGCACTAATTCTCACGCATTGATTCGTGAAAATTAGTGCAATTTGTGTTTATTGCTTTTATGCATCCAGCGATTAAATTGCTTTACTGTAGCTTTTTGTATGTTAAATATTTCCAAAGAATATAACATCTCTTCCATAAAAGCGTTTATTTCGTCGAACCTTATCAATCAAAAACACCCTAATCAAATGAATTTAAAATTCACGTTCTTTCTTTTTGTGTTTTTTGTGTCCACGCTCTTGTCCTTTTCCCAGGAGAAATTCACAATCAGCGGCACAATTTCTGACGCCTCAAGCAACGAAACCCTAATTGGCGTCAACATCTATGTTCCCGATCTCAAAATCGGAACTACTACAAACGAGTACGGTTTTTATTCACTGACCTTGCCAAAAGGCAATCATAAGATTGAAATCAGCTATGTAGGCTTTCAAACCATCATCCAGGAAATCGACCTTTCCAAGAACACCAAACTTTCGATTCCACTAGTTAGTGGTGGCGAGCAGCTGGAGGAAGTGGTCATTTCCGACAAGGGAAAAACCAACATCCGGAAAGCCGAGATGAGTGTCAACAAACTATCGGTGGAAACCATCAAAAAGATGCCTGTCGTCTTGGGAGAAGTTGATGTATTAAAATCGATTCTATTGCTCCCTGGTGTTACGAATGCCGGTGAAGGCGCCTCCGGATTCAACGTCCGTGGTGGTGCAGCCGACCAGAATCTGATTCTCCTGGACGAGGCAACCATCTACAATTCATCGCACGTTTTTGGTTTCTTTTCGGTTTTCAATGCCGATGCGATCAAAGAATTGAAATTGTATAAGGGAGGAATTCCTGCCCGTTTCGGTGGCCGTGCATCTTCTGTTCTGGATGTCTATCAAAGGGATGGAAACTCGAAGGAATTCCACATGAACGGTGGTATCGGATTGATTTCAAGTCGCCTTTTGGCCGAAGGACCAATCGTAAAGGATAAAGGTTCGTTTCTTATAAGTGGTCGTGGCTCCTATGCCCATTTGTTCTTGAAATTGGCAGACAATGATAACTCGGCCTACTTCTATGATGTGAATGCAAAGCTGAATTATAAGTTGAGCGAAAACAACAACCTCTATCTTTCGGGTTATTTTGGAAGAGATGTTTTTGATATTGGAAATGCCTTTAGCAACATCTACGGCAATTCCACCCTGAACCTTCGTTGGAACCATTTGTTTTCGGATAAATTGTTCTCGAACCTATCGTTTATTTACAGTGATTACTATTATGGTCTGGATTTGGATTTTATCGGGATGCAATATGAATCGGGCATCAAGAATTTTAATTTGAAGTATGATTTCAAGAATTATGTTTCGGATAAGTTCAAACTTGCTTATGGTATCAATGCCATTTACTATAACTTCAATCCGGGAGAAATAAAACCTTTGACGGAAACTTCGGGCATCAATGCACGTACTTTCGCCAAGAAGTTTGCGTTTGAACCGGCAGCCTATATCGAGGCAGAACACAACCTTTCAGACAAGCTCTCGCTGATGTATGGTCTTCGTTACAGCATGTTCTACCGTCTTGGCGGAGGTTCCAACATCAATGTTTATGAAAACAACCAGGCGGTCAATTTTAATGAGACCTTCCAGATTTATGAGAAGGCGACGCCAATTGGCACGAAATATTACAGCAAGAATGAAACCATGACTTCCTACGATAATTTTGAACCAAGAGCAGCGGTTTCTTATACCCTGAATGAAAATTCATCGATAAAGACCAGCTACAACAGGATGGTGCAGTACCTGCAATTGATTTCCAATACGTCTTCTCCTACTCCATTGGACATCTGGACGCCGAGCGACGCATTCATCAAGCCGCAAATTGCCGACCAGGTGGCGCTGGGTTATTTCAGGAATTTCCATAACGATGACTATTCGCTGGAGTTGGAAACCTTCTACAAAACCGTAAAGAACAGGATCGACTATATCGACGGTGCCGATCTGATTGGAAATGAATTCATGGAACAGATTGTCCTCAACGGAAAGCAAAGGGCTTACGGATTGGAGATGATGCTGAAGAAAAACACGGGCAGGTTCAACGGATGGATTTCCTACACCCTTTCACGTTCGGAACAGCAAACGCCAGGAAGGACTGCTGCAGAAACTGGCATAAATGATGGGAAATGGTACAAGACCGGTTATGACAAATTGCACAATCTTGCCGTAACGGCAGCTTACGAACTGGGTCCGAAATGGTCCTTTGGAGCCAATTTTGCCTTGCAATCCGGGCAACCTGTAACGTATCCGAATGGCTACTATCAGTATGAAGGCATCACGGTTCCGAGTTATGGCTTGCGGAATGAAAACCGTTTGCCGCTGTACCACCACTTGGATTTTTCGGCCACCTATACGCCAAAACCGGACAAGAAAAAAGGATGGCAGAGCGAATGGGTCTTCAGCATCTATAACATCTACGGACGCAACAATGCCGCCTCGATCAGTTTCCGCCAGGATGAACTTACGGGGAAGAACGAGGCCGTCCGTCTTTCGATATTTGGAATTGTTCCGGGTGTGAGCTACAACTTCAAATTCTAATCATCAATCTTAAAAAGCTACAAAATGAAAAATTTAAAATACATATCCGTTTTACTGATTGCCGTCCTATTCACGAGTTGCGAAGATGTGATTGATGTTGATCTGCCAACCGGCGAACCGAAATTAGTCGTGGACGCTTCCATCAATTGGCAGTTGGGTTCAACAGGAAACGAGCAGACCATCAAATTGAGCATGACGACGGGCTATTACGAGCCAACGGTTCCGAAGGTTTCGGGAGCTGTGGTTTTTGTAACCAATACCGATACCAATCAGGTATTTGACTTTATTGAAAATCCGGGAACGGGCGATTATGTTTGTACGGCCTTTGTTCCGGTGGTGGACGGAAATTACCAGCTGACCGTGACGCACGAAGGGCAAACCTATACGGCTACCGAAAAGATGATTCCGGTGGTTCCGATTGATAAGATCGAGCAGAAGGAAGCGCCTTTTGGTGATGATTCGGTGGAGATCAATGTGTTTTTTACGGACAATGGTGCGACTGATGATTTTTACATGTTCCGGTACATGACCTCTTTTTCGGCTATTCCGGCCTATGGCGTGGGCGACGATGAGTTTTTCCAGGGCAACCAGTTCAATGATGTTTATTTCAATGAAGATTTAAAGCCGGGGACTTCGTTTGATGTGACACTGTATGGCGTTTCGGAACAATTCCATAACTATATGAGCCTACTCTTGGATGTGGCAGGCGGCGGCGGGCCTTTTTCTACCGCTCCTGCCAAGGTGAAAGGAAATATCCTCAATGCTACCGATGCTCAAAATACGGCATTTGGTTATTTCAGATTGTCGCAGACGGACACTAGAAACTATGTGGTTGAATAAATTAAAAAAACTATACTATAAAACTCCCGAATCGCTTCGGGAGTTTTTGTTTTTAGGACTGACAGTACCATTGGTAGATGTTGTCATTACCTTTCCACAATTATTGTACAGAAAAACAGATGCAATACAATAAATAGCTATATTTGAGAACAATATACCGCAACGGACCTCCCCTAACTCGTTGTTTTGATGCCCCAAATTATATTTTATTGGAGTTATTATGGTTTTACGGAAAGCCGTAATTTTTTGTGTTGAGGATTTGGTAGGTTTAGAGAATAATAATTTTAGAAATAGGGTTTTACCTAAGTTGGGTGGAATTTGGTTTTGATATATTTGAAGAATATTAATATAAAGAGAAATAAAACATTCTCCTATACGACAATTTTTGGGGTGATATGCGAAAGTTTGTTTCGGGTATAACAAGTTAGCATATATTTTCTCAACTGTGCGATAGAACAAAATACTAAAAAATTATGATAGATTGGTTCAATGCTTTAGATAAAACGTTACAAACCACAATTGTTTCCGCCCTTACCTCCATTTTAATACTATTTATAAGTTGGATAACGGGAATACTTAAAGAACAATATAGCTTAAACTATAAATTAAAAAAGGAGTATGAATTCGCACAGAGAAAGAAATTAAAAGAGGAGATTGCGAAAACTAAAATTCCACTTTTAAACAGTATAGAGGAGTTAAATTATCGACTTTATAACTTAAACGTTAATCTACATCTTGGCTGGCAAAATGTTTCAAAAGCAGACTGGTTTCAATACGAACAATACTTCGTTAATAGCTCAATTTATCGAATGCTAGAGTTTTGGTATTGGGTTATAAAAACTGAACGTGATACAGTTTCGATTGATTCTACAATTGCAGAAAAAGATGATATCTTATATTTAACCTACATTAAAACCTTTAAAAATATGTTTAGTGACATCGAAATTTTGAAAGAGTTGCATTACGGTCCGGGTGACGATACTAATCATTTTTTTAAAAATGATTTGGAAACTTACGGCAATTGGCTTGTTGAAAACGATAAACTGATAGGTTTTGAAAAATTTAAAGAGAAACTAAAATTAGATTACGACAAATATCAAAAGGTCATAGAATATTGGACAAAAATTCAAAATTTGAATACCGATAGAAACTTAAATGTTTTAAGATCATTTCACTTGATCGCAATAAGCTTTCTTAACAAATACGGACATGAATATCAGAAAACTGACAAGGACAAATTAAAAATTCTTACAGACAATTATAAACAAAATCTGAAAGTAAAGATTGGACTTAAAAATTTTCTTTCCAAAAACAAATTAGATAAAGAAATGCAAAAGATTTACAAAGCGATTACTTAAAACATCTGCTAACAGCCGGTTAAGCGAAATTGCTGGAAAGCGGTGATAGAGCGTTTTACTTTCATATAGAAATAGTATCTTCGGCAGAGAGAACTCTATTCTCTCCAACGCAACTTCGTTAACCTTCGGGGCGTTAGCAGCAAATTTAATCCACATCTTATGAAAATAGAAGATCAAAAGAACAAAAATGAGAAAATAATTGACCCTAAAATCATAAAGAAGATTATTTGGACTATCTCGACAACTACAATATTTTTTACCTCAATTCCCTTAATTTTCTATTTCATGAAATTTCATCATGGCCTTTCGAATTCGAAAGCCGATTGGGGAACATTCGGAGATTTTATCGGAGGAATTGTGGGCACGCTTTTTAGCCTAATAGCTGTTTTTTTTTCTATTATAAGCGTTTATATAACTCTTAAAATTTCAATGCGAATCCATTCAAATGAACAAGAATTAAATCGGCAAAATTCAATTAGAGAAACGGAAAGATTTCAAAAAGAAATTGAATTAATAACTAAACAAAATAAACCTTTTTTATACTTAGACCTTTCTAACTACGCAACTTGTGTAAAAGTAAATGTAATGAATCAAGGTACAGGAACGTTAATAATTGACAAAACCGAGTATAATTATAACGGCAAGACTTATGACGAATTAGGTCATTTAATAATTGAAAACACTACAAAACTTAATTATGTTGACGACATTAGTTTTTTCGTGAATTCGGCGAAAAATCATGTAATTGCACCTGGCACACAAAAAATGTTTTTAACTGTTGAACCTATTGGTGACCCAACTGAAAATTTTATAACATTCTTTCGCGAACTTAGAGATTGTCTATCAAAAACAACCCTAACGTTTACATGTCAAGATATTTTTGAAAATGAATTTATTTACGAAGACGGATTAGCTTTTTTACATAATTAAATCTGCTGCTAACAGCGTTTTCCCACTGCTCACGCGCGAATCCCTTCGCGTGGAATTGTGTAGAGAATTTGAATCTGCATTTTACGGAGCTACTTGTGAAGATTCCTTATTCTTCGGAATGACAAGATTGGGAATTTCTCGTAATGCATTGCGATTGCAAGCGGTTCCAAAATGCAAATGGAAACTCCCTTGCCCTGATTATCTCACATTACACTTATTTTCATAAGTTTTCGGTAAACACTGCATGTTTGAAGAGGAAATCCTTTTGTTCCGGTGTTCGGAGCAAAAGATTGGAATGGAAAGCAGGAAAATTGTTTTACTCTCTGCCCTACAATTTGCTCCTAAAATTAATGCTACAGGCTGACCTACTCTTTTGAGACCACAAAATCCTTATATTTAATCCCAAATTAAACACAAGAAACCATGCTCAAGATCAATTCTATCCACCATATTGCAATCATCTGCTCCGATTATGAAGTATCAAAACAGTTCTATACCGAAATTTTAGGATTTGAGATCATCAGGGAAGTTTTCAGGCGAGAAAGAAACTCCTATAAATTGGATTTGAACGTTGGCGGAAAATATGCAATCGAATTATTTTCGTTTCCCGACCCGCCAAAAAGGGTTTCGCATCCTGAAGCTACCGGTTTGAGGCATCTTGCTTTTGAAGTAGACAGCGTTGTAGAAACTATTAAATACCTCACATCCAAAAACATAAATTCAGAACCAATCCAGATTGATGAATACACAGGAAAGAAATTCACCTTTATAGCAGACCCGGATGACCTTCCGATAGAATTCTATGAGATGTAAATCTTGCAATATTCTATAAAAGTGCTGTAATGGAAAGTGGCATTAAAATTGAGACATTTGTACTTATTAAATTTAATCAAAAATAAAAGCAAGATGAGAAAGACAGTATTAGTATCCTTAGGAATTTTGGTTGCTTCACTTTTGGTTGTTGAAGTTACCTTTATAAGCTGTAAATCGAATAACGAAAAGATTGAAGATGCCCAAGAAGAAGTTGTAGATGCGAAGCAAGACGAACTTCAAGCAGAAGAAAACCTCAATGAAGTGAAAAACGATTCCACTTCGGAATATGTGCAACTCAAGGCAGAAACAAAAGCAGTTATCGCCAAGAACGAAACAAGGATTGCCGAATTCAAAGTAAAACTGAAACAAGAAACTGCTGAAAACAAAAAGAAATGGCAGGTGCAGATTGACAAGCTTGAAGCCAAGAACAACCAGCTGAAGGAAGATCTGGATGCCTTTGCAGATTCTGGAAAGGAAAAATGGCAGAACTTCAAGAGCAGGGTTCAAAAAAACGTTGACGACATCAATAAAGATATCGACGATTATAAAAAAGAACACAACTACTAACCAGATCATTCAAACTTAAAAAAGGCATTCGGACAACCGGGTGCCTTTTTTTATGCGCAAAAGCGTTAATTTTCAGGTTCTAAAAGACATTACGGTTTTCGTTTGCTAACTTTGCATATCAAAGATTTCAAAATGAACGATATAACCAGAATCAAAAAGAATTACTCCTACATTGTCTTCCAAAAACTCCTGATTGTTTCGCTCCTGATTGGCTTTCTTTCAGCTTTCTTGGGTATTTCCTTAAAAAGGATCACAGAATATTATGAGCATGTCTTTTTCCTGAAGACTGTTACGATTTGGGCTTATCTGCTGTTTTTTCCGTTGATTGGTTTGTCGGTTATTTATATTCTTAGGGAATATCTTTTTAAAAAGAAAGAAAACAAGGGCATCAAGGAAATCTTTGAAAGTACCCAATCCAAGACCAAGAACCTGCCCATGTATAAAATTCCTTCACATTTTATCAATGGCTTGATTACCGTTGCCTTTGGTGGTTCAACAGGGATCGAGGTTTCAACGGTTGTGGCTACGGCAACGATTGGTTCGGTAGCACAGCAGAAAGAGAATCTATTCCGGAAATATAAAACCGAACTTATTTGTGCGGGTGTTGCTGCCGGTGTTACAGCCTTGTTCGGAAGTCCTTTCGCAGGAATCTTGTTTGCCTGGGAAGTGATTTCGCGAAAAGTGAATAAGATCTTTCTCCTGACCAATATCATTGCCGTTTCGGTAGCGTTCGGGTTGGTTTTCATTTTGGATGAAGAGCCTCTGTTCGCCATCAACATTACGACTTGGCACTATCAGGCCATTCCCTATTTTATCCTTCTTGGCATCTTGGCCGGAATAAATTCAGTCTATCTTACCAGATGTGTGATGTTCATAAAAGCATCTTTCTTGAAAATAAAAAAGCAATATACCAAGATCCTGATTGGATCGGTGATCTTGAGTACTGCCCTGTTGGTATTCCCGCAACTTTATGGTGATGGTTATCACGCAATAAGCGAAATCATCTTCCATTCTGATCGAAATACTTTTTCGTTGCCGCTTATTGCAACAGTCATTGCTATCTTGCTTTTGAAGCCAATCGTTACTTCCGTGACACTTGCCGCAGGTGGCGATGGTGGTGTTTTTGCTCCAAGCCTGTTTATTGGTGCCTTCCTTGGATTTCTTGTTGCGATGTTGCTCAATACCTTCTTTGATGCTGGTGTTTTGCCTATCAATTTTATGGTTATCGGAATGGCCGCAATGCTAAGTGCAAGTATCCATGCTCCCTTCACAGCCTTATTCTTAGTTTGCGGATTGGTCAACGATTACACCTTGTTTTTTCCGATTCTGGTGGTATGCCTCATTTCCAAATATACTTCGAAATTGATTTATCCTTACACGGTTTATACTTATTCGCCAGTGCCTTCAAAATAGAACCAGATGCCGACCAAAAGAATAAAACGAAGCTATCGGAAAACGAAATACATTCTCTACAAGGAAACCCTGGTGGATTTCAAGGAACATTTCTGGGCATTCCTGGGTTCGTTTATTGGAATTGGAATTATTGCCTATTTGCAATCCTTGACACTTCCGGTTTCGGATGTCGTGTACCTGATTGGTTCTTTTGGAGCTTCGAGTGTCTTGGTGTATGGGGTAATCCAGAGTCCGTTGGCACAACCTCGAAATTTGATCGGAGGACATCTGGTTTCAGCAATTATTGGCGTTACGGTACAGAAATTTGTTCCTGATGTTATTTGGCTGACGGCTCCATTGGCAGTCTCGCTTTCGATTGTGCTGATGCAGATTACGAAAACCTTGCATCCGCCGGGAGGAGCGACAGCATTGATTGCCGTTACGGGTTCGGCACATTTGAAAAGCATTGGCTACTGGTATGTGATTTCTCCTGTCTTGGTGGGTGCCTTGATTCTTTTATTGGTGGCCTTGATTTTCAACAATATGACATCGAACCGACACTATCCGATATCAAGACACGGAAAAAGGAAACGAATTATTCCTTATCTTCACCATTATTTAAACTTCAAGAAATGATAAAAAAAGTACTTTGCTTATCGGCAATCTTTATGATAGCTGCTGTTTCCTGCAAGAAGCAAACGGTTATTGAGAAAACGGAACAGAGTGAAAAGCAGTTTTCAGAACTCGAAAAAGCCAATTGGTTTTTAGGAAGATGGGAAAATAATTCGGATGAAGGCAACTTATCGGAAAGTTGGAAAAAACTCAATGACTCTACTTTTTTTGGAGAGAGTTATTTTGTTATTAAAAGCGATACGGTATTTGCTGAACACGTGAGCTTGGAACAGCGAAATGGTAAACTTTCGTACGTTGTTACGGTTCCAAATCAGAACGATGAAAAGCCTGTTGCCTTTGAGCTGACTTCTGCGGAAGGAAATTCTTTGGTTTTTGAAAATCCTAAACACGACTATCCGAATAAGATTATTTACAACCACGTTGGAACTGATAGCTTGGTTGCTGAAATCAGGGGGTTGAAGAAGGGGAAGGAAAAGAATGAGTTTTTCAGGATGGTGAAAAAGTAGTTTTTAAACACCGATTGCACAGATTTTCACAGATTAAAATAAAATGCGAATTGCACTAATTACCACGAATTGATTGTGGAGATTAGTGCATTTCGGGTTTAAGAATAATTTCTTGCGATGACTTCTTACTTTGAAAAATTGGTTACATTTGACATTACCCAATGATTTTTAACAACTTAACATCAAACAAAATATGAGAAAAATTATTTTTTTAGCGGGTGCTTCGCTTCTTCTCTTTAATAGTTCCTGCAAAAAAGAGGGTGAAACATCCGGAACGGAAGTAACGAAATACGATGTAAAGGATTTTTTCGACACCAAATCTGTGAGAGGATCTGGTTTTAGTTCCAATGAAAGCAAAGTCCTCATCACAAGCAATACTTCGGGAATTTTCAATGCTTATGAAGTGACCATTGCAGATACGGTTGCAAAGCCGCTCACTAACTCTACAAAGGAGTCCATCTTTGCAGAAGATTATCTTCCGAAAAGCTCCAATTTTATTTATGCGTCTGACCAGGGAGGCGATGAAAATTCGCATCTGTATGTTTTTGATCGAACCAAGAAAAAAGCAACCGACCTAACACCTTGGCAGGGCTCTTCCAATAGCTTTCTAGGATGGAGCTTGGACAAGAAGAATCTGTACTTCCAATCGAACAAGCGAGACGTAAAGTTTTTTGATGTCTACAAGATGGATACCATAAGTTGGAAAGCCAACCTGCTCTACAAAAATGAAAATGGCTTGGAGGCATCGACCATCAGTCCTTCTGAACGCTATATTTCACTTACAAAGAGAATTACTACAGATAAAAGCGAGTTGTACCTTTATGATCAGCAAACCAAAAAGACGAAGAAAATAAGTACGGAAAAAGAAGCTTCCTGGAATCCGATGGCTTTTGAAAAGAACGACAGTATCTTTTATTATACGACAAATGCGGACAAGGAATTTCAATATCTTGTTAGATACAACATCAACACTGAAAAATCAGAAGTTGTTTTTGAAGATAAATGGGATGTAACGTATATGTCGCTGAGTGAAAACGAGAAGTACAGGGTTGTTTTCATCAATGACGACGGAAAAAACAAGGTTTTGCTTTTTGACCATAGATCTGGAAAGGAAATAAAAATGCCGGACTTTAAAGATGGCGATGTGACTGGTGTGACGATTTCTCCTAGTGAAACCAAACTGCTGTTGACAGTAGGAAGCAGTACCAGCCCTACAAACCTCTACGTTTATGATATTGCTTCGAAAGATTTGAAACAGCTTACCTCTACACTAAGTAAAAAGATCAACCAGGCAGATCTGGTTGAAGCTGAAGTGGTTCGCTATAAATCGTTTGATGGTTTGGAAATTCCTGCGATTTACTACAAGCCCAAGCAAGCATCAAGAAACAACAAGGTTCCTGCACTGGTTTGGGTGCACGGAGGTCCTGGAGGTCAAAGCCGGGTGGGTTACTCTAATTCCATCCAACATTTGGTGAATCAAGGATATGCTGTCCTGGCGGTGAATAATCGTGGAAGCAGCGGATACGGGAAAGCCTTTTACAAGTTGGACAACAAGGACCACAGCAATGGCGACTTGAAAGATTGTATCTGGGCAAAAAAATGGCTGGCCGAGCAAAATTATATTGATCCGGAAGCAATCGGAATTTATGGCGGAAGCTACGGCGGTTGTATGGTTTTAGGTGCCTTGGCATTCCATCCGAATGAATTTAAAGTGGGCGTGAATTTATTTGGAGTAGCCAATTGGCTTCGTACCTTGAAAAGCATACCGCCTTATTGGGAATCTTTCAGAAAGGCATTGTATGAAGAAATGGGTGATCCTTTTACAGCAGATAGTATTCGATTGAAAAAGATATCTCCCCTGTTCAATTATGAAAAAATCAACAAACCTTTATTGGTTCTTCAAGGTTCAAACGACGTCAGGGTCTTGCCTGTTGAAAGTGACGAGATTGTTTCCGGAGTAAAGAAAAATGGTGTTCCGGTAGAATATGTACTCTTTCCTGATGAAGGTCACGGTTTTATAAAAAAAGAGAACCAGATAAAAGCTTCGGAAGTCACGTTGGCATTCCTCGATAAATATTTGAGGACGAAGAAAAAATAATCTTATAAACAACAAACCCTTCTTTTTACGGAAGGGTTTTGTTTTTATTTAAAATCGTATCAGTTTTTGGCTGGGATATTCTGTAAAATTTCCAATACAAATTTCCAATATTTCTGTGCAGAAGATATTGAGGCCCTTTCGTCTGGAGAATGTGCTCCGTGGATGGTTGGTCCGAAGGAAATCATATCCATATCCGGATAATTTGTTCCTAGGATTCCGCACTCCAAGCCTGCGTGGCAAGCTACAACATTGGCTTTGGAACCATTTTGTTTTTCGTAGATTTCGGTCAGAACATCCAAGATTGGAGAATTTACGTTTGGTGTCCAACCTGGATAAGAACCTGAAAGTGTCACCTCGCATCCGATTAATTCAAAAGCTGAACGAAGAGCATTTGCCAAATCATATTTAGAAGTTTCCACAGAAGAACGTGTCAGGCATCCGATTGAAATCTCCCCTTCTTTTACGATTACTCTTGCGATATTGTTTGAAGTTTCTACCAAATCAGCCATATCGGCACTCATCCTGTAAACGCCATTATGAGCCGTATAAAGTGCACGGACAAGTCCTTCCTGAACGCCCAAGTCCATTACTTTTTTAGGCAGATCTGCTTTTTCAATATCAATTACCAGATTAGGTTCGGTAGTTTTGAACTCCGTCTTGATATCACCAATGATTTCCTGCATGTCGAAAACATACGCTTCATCGTACATTCCGGCAATAATTACGGTTGCAACACTTTCGCGAGGAATAGCGTTACGCAAACTTCCACCGTTGATTTCAGCAATCTGCAATCCGAAATTCTCGAATCCGTCAAAAAGCAGGCGGTTCATAATCTTGTTGGCATTTCCTAAGCCTTTGTGGATGTCCATTCCTGAATGTCCACCATTCAAGCCTTTTACGGTAATCGTGTAAGCTACAGAATCTTCCGGAACTTCCTCCTCTTCGTAACCTCTGGTAGCGGTTACGTCGATTCCACCTGCACAACCGATATCAATTTCATCATCTTCTTCCGTATCTAAATTCAAAAGGATTTCACCTTGAAGCAAACCTCCTTTTAGCCCCATTGCACCGGTCATTCCCGTCTCTTCATCAATTGTAAACAAAGCTTCAATTGCAGGATGCGGAATATCCGTAGCTTCCAGAATGGCCATTATTGTAGCAACTCCTAGTCCGTTATCAGCACCAAGTGTGGTTCCTTTTGCACGAACCCAATCTCCATCTACATACATTTCGATTCCTTGTGTGTCGAAATCAAAAACGGTATCCGAATTTTTTTGGTGTACCATGTCCAAATGCGATTGCATCACGATGGTCTTGCGGTTTTCCAATCCTGCAGTGGCTGGTTTTTTTATGATGACATTTCCAACTTCGTCTTCAATCGTTTCAAGACCTAGTTTTTTTCCGAAGTCTTTCATAAAATCAATTACCCTTTCCTCTTTTTTGGAAGGACGAGGGACAGCATTCAAGTCGGCAAATTTATTCCAAAGCTGTTTTGGTTCGAGGTTGCGAATTTCTTGGCTCATTCTTTAAATAGTTATAAAGTTTAAAGCCGTAAAGTTACAAAGTTAGTTTTGTAAGTATTTAAAAAGTGGGGAGTAATTTAAGCGATGTGCTTTTCAAAAAGTTTTTTTGCGTCTTTCTTGGAAACTTTTCCAACGCATTCGTTTTTGTGGATGCAAATAACAGGAGCCTGCTTGCACATTCCCTGGCATTTCATTTTTTCGATTTGCACAATGCCTTTCAAACCGGCTTCTTTAACCAAATCCTTGAAGCATTCCTTTACTTCTGAATTGTAACGGCAACATTTTTTTCCGTCACAAAATAAAATAACTTTCTCTTTTTCGTCTTTCTTTCCCATTGTATAAGTTGTTGAAAATGCTTTCCTTATCTACTTTAATTCGACACTGCAAGTTTAGTGATTTTATCTTTATCTGTTCTAAATAAAGGTTTAAATTTTTTAAAAAGTAATTAACAATAGATACGGAATAAATCCGCAAGTGGTTTATTATATTTACACTACTAAAATTACCTCGATGAAAAGTAAAAAAGTTGTGCTTTCGCTTTTTTTGATTGTTCAGATTGTTGTACTTCAAATCCTATCGCTTTTTCCTTCATTTATTGAAACCTATTACAGCAACGGATTGTATCCGATTATAGCGAAAACATCAAGAACACTTTTCGGCTGGATTCCTTTTTCTATTGGCGATGTGATTTACTTCCTGGTTATTTTTATGATCCTGAGGTGGCTCTTTCAAATTAAAGGTACTTGGAAAATGGAATGGAAGTCGCACTTATTGACCGTTGTAAGTGGCATTTCAATCTTTTACTTTTTATTCCATTTGCTTTGGGCAACCAATTATCATAGGGTTCCACTGTTCGAAAAAATGAATATAGAAAAGGAATACAGCGATGCTGATTTGTTGATTTTTACTGAAAAACTGATTGTAAAGACGAATGAGATTCATTCGAAACTGGAAAAGAACGATAGCGTGAAAATTACAAATCCATATTCGCAAGAACTTATTTTCAAGATGACCTTAAATGGTTATACCAATATCGGGAACGAATATGCTTTTTTCAAATACGAAGAAGCGAGCATCAAAAAATCGCTGATCAGTTTGCCTCTCACTTATATGGGTTTTGGCGGATATCTGAATCCGTTTACGAATGAAGCCCAGGTAAACGACAAATTGCCAATGTATAATTTCCCATTTACGGTTTGCCACGAAATGGCGCATCAGATTGGCTACGCTTCTGAAAGTGAGGCCAATTTTATTGGATTCCTGGCCACGATAAAAAACAAGGATCTGTATTTTCAATATGCGGGCTACAGCTATGCCTTGAAATATTGCTTGCGGAATTGGCGAATCCGAGATGAAAAAGTATTGGAAGAATTGAAAAAGACAATCCGCCCCGGAATCTTGAAAAATTATGATGAAAGTGATGCTTTCTGGTTGCAATACAATACTCCGATTGAAGATGGCTTCAAAATTTTCTATGATAATTTCCTGAAGATAAACAAGCAGGAAGAGGGTTTGGAGAGTTATAGCAAGTTTGTGAACTTGATGGTGAATTATTACAAAGAGAAAGAACTCTGATTTTCTTTTGCCACAGATTAAATGATTTTCACAGATTTCGCTTTTAAATATTTGAATCACTAAGCTATTTAAGATGTAATATCTCTTAATGAAACTTAATACCTTAATCATTTAAAAGTTTTTCGAAATAACAAAAGTTTACTTTTAGCCCCGATTGGAGTGGAAATCCTTTTTGTTCTGTTCCGAAGCTTCGGGACAGAACAAAAAGATTGCAATGGAAAGCGGGACTGTTGTTTCTGAAAACGAAAATAGTTTGTGCTGCTGAAAAAAAACTGTAACAAAAACCTCCTGCCGACTACTAACGTAAATATGAGTGCTAATTTAGAACAATCTTTTGTCCAGCAATTGCAGGCGAACCAGAACATCATCCACAAGATTTGTAGGTTGTATACGTCTGGCGAGGACGAGCACAAGGATTTGTTCCAAGAAATTACGATCCAGCTCTGGAAGGCATTCCCTAAGTTTCGTGGCGAGAGTAAATTCTCGACCTGGGCTTACAGGGTGGCCTTGAACACGGCGATTACTTTGTATCGCAAGAGCACTAGAATGGTTTCTACTACGGAATATGATACTACCAAGCATTTTTTCAAGGAAGAGGATTATAATTATGAAGAGGAAGAACAGATAAAACTGATGTACAAGGCAGTGCATCAGCTGAATGACATTGAAAAGGCATTGGTTTTTATGTATTTGGAAGACAAGGATTATGAAGAAATATCGGAAACTTTGGGAATCAGCGAAGTGAATGCAAGGGTGAAAATGAACAGGATCAAGGGAAAATTAAAGAAAATTTTAAATCCGTAAAGGAGACAAAAAGATATGGAAGGCTTAGATTTATTAAAGAAAGACTGGAAAAAGAATGAAAATTCTTTTGAGCAGGTTTCGGAAAAACAGATTTATAAAATGATTCACAAGAGCTCATCCTCCATCGTGAAGTGGATTTTTATAATCAGTCTTTTGGAATTTGTGGTGTGGACGCTTTTGTCTTTTTGCATGAAAGACACAGAGGTGATGCAGAAATTCAACAGTTATCACGTGGAGCATATCATGTTGCCTTTTACCATAATTTGGTATGTCGGATTGGCTTATTTCTTATTTCAGTTTTTTATGAACCATAGGAAGATATCCACTACTGATAATTCTAAAATTCTAATACTGAATATCATTAGAACACGTAAAACGGTTCACCAATATGTGTGGTTCAATATCATTTACGTGATCTTGAGTTCGATTGTCGTGATGTTCATTCAACTGAATTACGACCAAGATATCCTTAATATGATTAGCGAATTTGATAAAAAAGGCAATGTAGCTATCATATATGCTATTTACATCGCCTTGACAATTGTCTTTTTATCAATATTTGTTGGTTTCATATGGCTTTTTTATAAATTGATCTATGGGATTCTATTGAAGCGACTCTATAAGAATTATGAAGAATTAAAAAAGATAGATTTTTAAAAAATAAAGGAGACAAATTTTGTCTCCTTTATTTTTTAATATTCCCATTGTCGCTTCTTATTGAGTTCTTCCTGGACTTGCCTTTCTTCAGCTGGAATTACTTTTAAAAAGGAAGGATGCTGTTCGATTGCATACTCTACCTTTTCAACGATTTCTTCTATTGTATCGTTTTCATAATCAATATCGAGAGGCTCCTTGATGATAAATGATTGAAGGATGCCTTTCTTTTTCATTCGCAAGCCTTTCTTGTCAAACGAACGACGGAAGCCATCAATTACGATTGGAACTACAATCGGCTTGTGTGTTTTGATGATGTGAGCAGTTCCTTTTCGAACTGGCTTGAAGGATTTTGTAGTGCCTTGCGGGAAAGTAATTACCCAGCCGTCTTCCAATGCGATTCTGATGTTCTCAGTATCATTCGGGTTGACTTCCCTTTGCACATCTTTCCCTTTTGCACGCCAGGTTCTTTCAACTGTTATTGCACCAACATACGATAAAATTCTTGGAAGCAAACCTTCTCTCATTGTTTCCTTTGCGGCAACATAATAGATATTCAGTTTTGGTTGCCACAGATAACCGATATTTTTGATATGATCCTGCCTTCCACTCAGACTTGCGTTAAAAACGTGAAACATCGCCACAACATCTGCAAAATAGGTCTGGTGATTGGATATAAAAAGGACATTGGTGTCTGGCAAATCTTTTATGATTTCAGAACCATCGATTTGAAGTTCATTAAAACCTCGGTAACGTCTGTGTGTCAAGGCTCCAAAAATTCGAATCAACCATTTTTTTATAAAAAGTATATGACCGAAAGGATTCCGTTTGAACAATCCCATATTTCTAGTAAGATTAAGACGCAAACATACAAAAACTAACGGTTTAAAGTACTCTTTTTAATACTTCTTTAAGTTCGTTCAGCATCTGCGAAGTGGCTCCCCAAATGAAATATTCTTCAAATTGAAAAGCCGGGACATCAACTTCTTCCATATAACTTGTGCTCAAGGTTTTGCTGACCTTTGTATTGTCATCCATCAGTGTTGAAAGAGGCATTTCTATGATCCCGAAAACTTCCCTGTCGTCTGGATTAAAAGTCAATTCCTGAACGGCATATCCTAAGAAAGGATAAACCTTGAAATTACTCGGCGGAATGTATAAAGGTGTAAAAGGTCTGACAATGTTTATCAGTTCCCTATCAATTCCAATTTCTTCAAATGTTTCGCGTAAGGCTGTATCAGCTAATGAAACATCAGATTGTTCAACCTTCCCACCCGGAAATCCAATTTGAGAAGAATGAACACCTTTGTATGAGTTTCGAAGAATCATAACCATATGCGGTTCATCATTTTTAGGGTAGAACAGCATCATTACGGAAGCTTCCCTTGGATTGATCTTTTCGAGGTCCAAATCTTTAAAAATAGCTATCCTTTCGGCTGGCATCATTTCCATATGAGCATCTTCACCCGGAAGATTTTCATCAAGTATTTGCGGAATATAGTTTAGAAAGGCATCAAAATTCATAAGCAATGGCTATTTTTGTAACTAACTAAAGATACTTCGGAAATTTCAATTTCCAAAATCAAAAAAATTAAATCAGATAGAATGTTTAGCAAAGCCGAAGCACAAATGATCAAAAGGGAATTCTGGATACAATTTGCAGCAGAATATCCACGGAAATGGCTTTTGTATGACACCAAGATCAAGGACTTTTCTTTTAAATTTTACGTGGATAACAAGAAAGCCCAAGTAATGATTGACATCGAACCCAGGGACGAGGAAAAACGAAAAATCTATTTTGAAAAGATTGAATCGTTGAAGCAGATCTTAATTGACGAATTTATCCCTGAAGCCATTTTTGAACGCAACTTCCACTTGGAAACTGGAAAAATTATCAGCAAGATTTGGGTTGAAAAAGACGGAATCAGCGTGATGAATAAGAATACCTGGCCTCAAATTTTTGATTTCTTCTACGAAAATATGGATGCGTTTGAACGTTTCTTTTATGAATACAGGGAGTACATCGAGGATCTGGAAACGAATACCTAAAGTACATGCCCCTATAAAAAAGGTGCAGTCTAATTCTAGACTGCACCTTTTTTATATCCATCTTTTTAAATCCTTCCAAAAACAAAAAATCCCCATTCGCTTTTGCGAATGGGGATTTTCAAAAGAAAGGCGACGACATACTCTCCCACATAACTGCAGTACCATCTGCGCAGGCGGGCTTAACTTCTCTGTTCGGGATGGGAAGAGGTGA